>Ga0181343_1000365_pt1 | contig 20673 bp, 37 predicted proteins | sample Su13VDMLBSD_FD_130110 | JGI IMG/M metagenome (GOLD analysis project Ga0181343, IMG submission 130110) | Freshwater viral communities from Lake Michigan, USA - Su13.VD.MLB.S.D | ecosystem: Environmental > Aquatic > Freshwater > Lake | place: USA: Michigan | collected 2013-07-15 | reverse complement strand
GGAAGTCATGGTGGCGGTGGCGGTGGTGGTGGAAATGGACACAATGCAGGCTTAGGTGGTGCAGGTGGAGTTGGTGGAGTTGGAGCAATTTATATTTTTAGTTACTAATGTTACTTACTCTCATAATGAATCTTGGGATGGCGGCGGGTGTAGCAGCTTCACCTCCGATACCACCAACACCAGACCCATCAGGATTAGGTGGTGGTGGAGTATATACAGGAAGATATTATGATACAGACAAAGAACAAAAGGATAAGGTAGAAAGAATAAAAATAGAGGACAGTGAGATAGTAGCAATAGTAGAATTAACATTGAAACACTTTATAATTTAGATATGTCCAATCCTTGCATTACAGAACACGCACCACACTTAAAAGATAGGTTTGATGAACTTGTAAAGAGTGGTATGTCCGAAAGGGAAGCTGGAAGAAAAGCAGCTATGGAAGACTTTTCTAAATTGGATAAGGAATTAAATGCTTTTAAAAAATCCATTGGGATTAAACTATCAAAAGAACAAGAAGCAGGGTACAAAGAACCCGATAATACAGCCAAAATAAAAGAGATAACGGATACATATAACGCCAAGATTGAAGAAGCAAAAAAAGTAGCCAATGAAGAAGCCAAAGCCACCGAAAATATTAAGCAGACAGAGGGAGATGTCCTTACTGAATCTAAAGGGGACGAAGTTGTACCTACAACAGCAGAAGGAAAAGAAGGCAAAAAACCACCAATCGAACCAACAGAGCCAATAGGGGGAGGTAAGGAAGAACTTACAGGGGTAACCCATGCCGAAACCGATGCGGTTGCCAAAGAATTAGGGTTAGAAACCTATGAAACCAAACCGGAAACAGTAGCAGAATGGGATGCCCAAGCAGATAAATTACTTAAAGAAGACCCCAAAACAATAAGTAAACTACTAACAAAGCTGAATAATAACGATATGCCATCCCCCGTTGAACAAAGGGTTATGGCTAAGTATATGGCATCGTTAAAAGCCAAAATAAATAAGAACCCTACTAATGAACTTTTAACTGAATATAAAAAGGCAAAAGATTTAAGTGATATTGTAGGTGGTAGAGATGTAGCTAAGAGTTTAGCTGCCCGTAAACAACTTGTACCTATTGAAGATAATTTAGCTGATTTTATGGTAAGGGAAATGGAAACCACAAAAGTTAGTGAATTAACAGAAGGGCAAAAAGAAACAGTACAAAAAGAGTTTACTGAAATATCAACGGCAGAAAAAACGTATCAGCAAAGAGTAGAGGCATTGGAAGCAGAAAATGCTAAGTTACGTGCAGGTAGAAAAGTATCTGAAACAAAGTCAACTACTCCAAAAACAAGAAAGGTACACGAAGATTTTGTAACAGAAAGAAAAAAGATAACTGAAAGCATATCTGAAAAACTTAAAAAGGCAAGACAGGATACCAATGTTGTTATAGTTCCTTATGCAAAAGAGTTGGTTGCTATTGCACCTGATGTAGCTAAGTTAATGAAAAGCTATGTTGAAGAAGGGGTATTGAAATTGGAAGATATAACTAAAAAAATACACGATGAATTAAAAGGATACATCCCTGACTTAAAAGAAAAAGATGTACATGATATTATAGCAGGGGTTTATAATGAAAAGAAGCAGACTAAAAATCAAATAGCTGAACAAATTGAGAATATAAGAATAGAGGCTAAGTTGATAAATCAATTAGAAGCATTAATGCGTGGGGAAGAACCCAAAAATGAAAATACTAAAATAAAGCGTAACGCAGCCATTGAAAAATTAAGGGAAGAAATAAAAAGGATAAGTCCAAAACGTGATGTTTCTGATGCTACTAAATTGAAGGCGTTAAAAACACAAATGGTTAAAGAAGCAGAAAGTCTTAAACAACAAATAGCCACAGGGGACTTTGAAAAGCCTGAAAAAGTACAACCAATAAAACTTGACAAAGAAGCATTAGAGTTAAGGGATAAATTAATTAAGTTAAGACAGAATAGAGAGGTAAGAATGTTATTGGCAAGCAGAATTAATGAAAAGCCAAAGGAAAGGAATATGAGGATAGCAGCAGAAGTATTAAATATACCACGCACACTAATGACTATTGGTGATTTTTCAGGTTTGTTAAGGCAAGATATTTTCTTTGCAGCAGGGCATCCGCTAAGAACACTTGCAGCAACAAAGGAAATGTTTAAAGCAGGATGGTCACAAACTCATTACGATAGGTGGTTTGCAGATTTAAAAGAAGACCCAAGATATGATACAATGCAGAAAAGCAGATTATCTATATCCGATAGCCTAAACCATGACTTAACTAAGCGTGAGGAAGATTTTATGAGTTCCTTGTCTGAAAAAATACCATTTATCGGCAAGTCAGTAGTAAAAGGTAGTGAAAGAAGTTATACTGCATTGTTGAATAAATCAAGGGTAGATATGTTTAATTACTTTGCTAATTCAATGGAACAACGTGGCTTAACTTTTGAGAATAGTCCAAAGCAATATAAAGCAATGGCAGAGTACATTAATAACGCCACAGGGAGAAGTGATTTTGGAGAAACATTAAACAGGGTTGCACCAATATTAAATTCAGTTTTCTTTTCACCAAGATTAATTGCATCAAGAGTTAATATGTTAAGTTATTGGGCGCAACCAAGATTTTGGAAAACATTGCCCAAAGAAGTCAAGATAGATTATTTCCGTAACTGGCTTTCATTATTAGCAGTAGGTGGTACACTTATGGCTGTTGCTAAAGCAGGTGGTGCAGAAGTAGAAGATGACCCAAGAAGTTCCGATTTTGGTAAAATAAAATCAGGTAATACAAGGTGGGATATTTGGGGAGGTGCGCAACCTTATGCAAGGGTAATGGCACAAGTTGTAAGTGGAAGTAGAAAATCCACTAAGTCAGGTAAAATATATGAACTTAACGGTGATGATATTTTTGGGGAAACAAGGGCAGGTGTGATTACAGATTTTTTCAGAAACAAATTAGCCCCTGTTCCCGGTGCAGCAGTAGATATACTTTCAGGAAGAACAGGTATAGGCGATAAGATAGTTTATCAATGGGGAGGTGCGGGCGATAAAGAGATTTCACTTGACCAATATGTAAAGCAAAGGGTACTACCAATGACCATAACAGGAACACAAGAGGCAATGAAGGATGCAGGGGTTAAAGCATTATTTACGGTTGGTATTCCATCCACATTTGGCGTTGGAACACAGACCTACGAAAACAAGAGTACAACAGGTAAAAAACCCAAGCAAAAGAAGCCCAAAAAACAACCAAAAAAACAGTAAATATGTCAGTAATTTAATTTAATTTTAATAAACCGTTTCAATCATGCCAATAGTACCATCAATAGCAGTTAGTCAATTAGCGGCAACGCCACAAAATATCACTATAACTGATGATAGCACAGGGGCAGATGCCGCTATCAGTGTCAGAAGGGTATATATCCAAACAGCACAGGCTACATACTTAGTAGAGTCGGGTACGACAACTGATTATGAGGTGTGGTTGTATGCAAATTCCAGTATAACATTGGATGTCCTGACCCAAGATGAATGTGTGGATATAACAGTTCAATGGCTAAATTCATCAAATGTAGTCCTATATACCTACCAAAACCAATACCCATTAGCAGAGTATAATAAACAGTTTTTAGTGGGTTTAGTGGCAGCACAAGGGCTTACACCGGGGATTGTACAAGACACGAATTACAGTGGAAATATCGCAACATTTTGGACAAATATCATAGCAGGGATAAATCAGGTGGAATTTGCAGCAGATACGGCTGGAGGCCAAAATTGCTTCGATAGGGCAACATATATGAGAGTTAATCAAGCAAATTATTTTTAAATGGCAGCACAACCAACAGTAGCAGAAACCATTGATTACGCAGATTTAGCCATAGGATTATGTGCTAATGATAATGCGAAAGGTTCGTTGTGGGGTAAAAGAAAAACATCCCCATCTTCACCCGTAACACAAGCCATTGTTACCGATGCGTTGCGCTGGTCTTACGAAGGTGGTGCAACCACAGCAGTAGAATTAAGACAGATGGCTAACTATCTATTGTGGCTAATAAATCCCTACGGTCTAACAGCAGAATATTTGATTGATAATACAAGTGGTGGTGGTGCGGTAGTTCCTGCCACAAGCACAAGACCAACACCATTAGACTTTATTGTAAGTGCAAGTTCAGTAATACCAACAGCAGCAACAGGGGCAACCATTGCAGCATTTGTAGGTTGGAATCTGAATTTTGACAGGGGCGGCATAACACAAAATACAACCGATGTAGGAGATGGAAGTTCCTATTACGGATGGAATAGAAATACTGGCGTATTTACTTGCAGCCCTGCACTTCAAGAAAATGAGCTGGTTCGTCTAACTCCATTATAAAAATCTTAATATGTTAGCAAAGGATGAAATAAGAAATTGGACAATTTACAAGTTGGTGTCGCCATCGGGTAGGATATATGTTGGAAAGACCGTAAATTTTAAAAGTAGGTTATCTAATTATAGAACACTAAATTGTAAAAGTCAGCCACTTTTGTTTAAATCTTTAATGAAATATGGGTATATTAATCATACAATAGAAATTATAGAACAATTTAAAGGTGGCAACACCATTGCAAATAGTAAAGAGATGTTTTGGATAAGGACAAATATGAGCAATAAAAATAAATATCCAAAACAACGAGGGATGAATTTAACTGATGGTGGTGAGGGGCAATTAGGGGTTAAGATAGGGGTTAAAACAAGAAAAAAACAGTCAGAAGCTAAGATAGGCAAGCCTACATGGAATAAGGGCAAAAAGGGGCTTCAAATTGCATGGAATAAAGGGAAAAAGGGTGGAACTTCATGGAATAAGGGGAAAAATAATTCACATTTATCAGATGAAGAAAAAAAAGAAAAATTTGGCAAACAAAATGTTGGAGGTACATGGAATAGGGGGCGAAAGCATACTAAAGAATACAGGGAGGCTATTATTAAAAGACAAACAGGGAAGCCATTGGTAAAAAAATGGAAGCCTGTTATTCAATATAGTTTGGCTGGCGAATTTATAAAAACCCACCCATCAGTACAGACGGTTATTGAGGAGTTGAAACTAAGTAGTTGCACTGTTCATAATATTCTTTCAGGGAGAACGAAGAAGCCACAATTATTTAAATTTAAATACGCATGAAAAAGACAATAGCATCAATATTTTTAATCTTAATATGTTATTTTGGGTATGGACAAACGTACCCTGTGCAGCAAAATTTAGGTAGTGGAACTACTCTTGTTAAAAACCCTAATTATGGAGGATTTCAGGGTGGATTAATCCCTTATACTTTCGGTGATACAACTTTGGCTAATACAGCCTTATCGTACCTTAAAAACTATTGTGGGGCGTTGGTGTACACTACGGATGTAGCTGCGCTTTGGTATCGGTCTTGTTATGCAGGAGTGGGTGGTTATAGATGGGTTATGATAGACCCGTCAGGCGCACCATCATCAAGCAATAGTTGGATTGTAGGCGGTAATTCTGGCTTATTTACTTCCCCCGTTGATCCTCAATATGTTGGTACAAAAACGGTACAGGGGTTTGGGTTTAAAACTTCCGATGTAGCCCGATTAACCATACCAGCATCAGGAATAGCCCGTACAAGTGATGCAGCCTATAAGTACCTTATGTTTGATACAAGTGGAAGTGTGCATCTTATGGCTTATGGTGATGGAGGTAGTGGTTCAGGTGGTTGGGGCTATACAGGAACAGTAGCTACACTTACAGGGGCAAGTACATTGGCAACAGATGGTAATACATTTGCGATAAATGATGTGACTAATGGGAATATGTTAAGTATAGACCCATCTGGAAAAGTAGTAAGATTAAATGCAACAAATGGAGTAGGTCAGGCATACATGGAAGCGAATGGCGATGGCGTAGATGCCGCTTTTAATTTCACCGCAACAGATGGAAGTACTTTATGGCAGGTTAAAGGCGAATATGGCAATATAATTTACACTGCCGCAGGTCATGTTATTTCAAATTCAAATTCCAATACTCCTGATGCCTCCGCAATACTTGATATTATCTCCACCACAAAAGGTCTTTTAATACCACGATTGAACACCACAGAACAAAATGCTATTGGTACTCCCGTAAATGGTCTTACAATATATAATACAGATAGCAGTGATTATGTTGTTTATAAATCAAGTGAATGGAGAATTATAGGAAGTGGCGGCGGCTCTACACCCACATGGCAGCAAGTTACAGATATAGGAAATACAACAACAAATGATATTAAAATTGGAGATAACGACCCACCTAATGCTAATTTTCATGTAAAAACAACAGGTTCAAACCAAGCTATATTTGAAAGTTCAGATGATGAAGTGTATGTTAAATTTTGGGGTACAGCAGTTTCGGCATTAAGTTTTTCAACTGATGCAGGTGTAACACAAACAGCAATTATTGAAAATCAAGGTGGTAATTTAGGGATTGATGTTGGTAATGGGAATAATATAAATTTACATACTAACGGTTCAGGTGGCAAAGTTGGTATAAATTATATTACTCCTGACAGTACATTGGATGTTGCTGGCAGTATGCACGTTTCATCAGGTGTAAGATTATCAGGAATCCCATCAGGTGTTGGTACAAGGGCATTAAGAATTGATGCAACGGGGAATATTACAAGTGCTGATACAACAACGGGTGGCGGTCAGCAAGCAAGGGTATCTACCCAATTTGATAAAACAGCCGATGTAACCCTTGCAAACGTAACAGGGCTAACAGTCAATGTGGCTGCATCAGGAACGTACAGATTTGAAGCGAAGTTATACACTACATCAAATGTGGCGGGTGGCGTTAAGGCAGCCATTGCAGGAACAGCAACGGCAACAGCAATAGTTTATGAGGGTATTACAACCGATGCAGGCTTATCAACGCAAGGCAGGTCAGCAGCATTAGCAGGTGCAGTAGGTGCAGTAACAGCAGTAACGGCAGGTTATATAACAATAACGGGAACAATAACAGTAAACGCCGCAGGCACTTTAACGGTTCAGTTCGCACAGAACGCATCAAACGGAACAGCATCAAGCGTTTTAGTAGGCAGTACATTTGTAGTAACAGAAATGTTGTAAAATAAATTTATGAAAATAACAATCACAATTTTTTTAACCCTTTTTTCAATCTCAATATTTGCCCAATCATCAGGGCAATTTATGATAGGCAACAACCTGTATATGATACGCCCTAATGGTGATACTCTTTTAATCAATGCGGGTTCAACTACATTACCATCTGCAACACTTACAACAGTTAATGCCATTGCATCTTACAGCAATCCAACAACCACAACTTTATTCGTTAAAGATACAGTACGGGGCGGCACATTCTTTATTTACACAGGCACAGATGCAGCAGATAACGGAATGATATTTACCGATGCCAATGGCAACAAGTGGAAGCGGCAAACCACAGATGGAAAAATAAATGTACGGTGGTATGGTGCAGGTGGTGAAGCTACATCATTACAAAACTGGACAGCCATAACAGCAGCAAAAAATTATATCATTACTCACAGGCAATCGGCTGAAACAATATTTTTCCCGGCGGGTACTTATGATATTTTATACACTTTATTATTTACTGAAAGCATAAAACTTGAAGGTGTAGGAGCGATAACAAAACCACAATCAAAACTTAAATTTCCATTTAATACAACAGGCATAGCTATTCATGAATTTAATACCGACTTTTCATCTGAGCTTAGAAACCTATCTGTTGAAAATACATACAGCGTTGCAGCCATTGACAGCAGTAAACCATTGATTGATATTCGCTGTAAGGTACTAATGGATAATGTTTATGTTCCATACGCATCAGGGGTAGGTATAAACCTTGAAGCCTGCGGTGGTGGCGATTCTACAAGTAACCCGATATTTGGTAATGCTGATTTTTCAGTACTCACAAACTGTAAAGTTACTTTTGCCCTGCATGGTTTCCGTACAAACGGTTGCGATGCCAACTACATTACATTTCATAACTGCGATGCGATGCAGAATAAACGGTGGGGCATCCTTGATAACGGATTTTTGGGCAACAACTTTTATTCAAACTCATTCGCTGCCAACAGTAACGCATCCATATCAGGAACAGCAACAACGGTAAGCTATGGAGGTGGTTATTACACAGCTACTTTCCTGCATGATGACGGTAGTGGAATAAACAAACAGCCTGATTTATTCCCTACATACTGGACAGTTGTAGGCGCACAGGCAGCAACAGCGTGGGATAACGCAAAACATTATTGGTCAGGTGGTGCATTTGCCAGCACACATCCATCAGGCACAAGTCAGTGGTACAGCCCGTATGTTGAGGGCGACCAACCAATGCCATCAATGAATACCCGTTCAATGATTATCGGCGGTGTGCGTGGTGCAGGTACAGGTTTTGGACAGCTTTACAGGGATCAGGGAACACTTAACCTAAATGGTAAAACGAATATTTCAGGTAACTTAGGATTAGGTGTTACCGATAATGCAAACATCATTCACCCTTTAACATTGGAATCCACAGTAAACGGTACGTTGGCTGAATTTAAATCATCAGGGACAGCCGGGGTATTATCATTAAAGGCAGCATCCGGTAGTTCATCTTATTTGTGGACACAAGGGGCAAACCTTTATTATGGAACAACAGGGGTTCAACTTCAACTTAATGCAGGTGTGCTTAAAGATTATAATGGTAACGGGGTGGTTGATTTGGGTAGCAGTGGCAACCAGTTTAAGGATGTTTATGCTAAAAAGTTTTATCGGGATGGTGTTGAATTAACAGGAGGTGGTGGTGGCTTAGGTTACACATTATCATTACAGGCACTTACAAGCAGCCCTGCCGATGGTGCAACAATTTATTTCGGGCAGTTACCAAAAGCACCAACAACATCAGCCAATATTTCAAAAATATATATCCGTAAAGCAGGAACGATAAAGGCTGCAAATATTTATTCTTATGCAGGTACAGCAGGAACAGCAGAAGCATGGGTAGCAAATATAAGGCTGAACAATACCACAGATACGGAAATAGCATCAGTAGCATCGGCAACAAATGAAAGGGTATGGAGTAATACAAGTTTGAATATTGCGGTGAACGTGGGTGATTACATTGAGATTAAAATGGTAAACCCAACATGGGCAACCAATCCTTTAACCTTTATACCTGCGGGGTATATTTATATTGAATAATTATGAAAACACTATTAACTATTCTATTTATTATGATTTTCGGGGGTGTGCAGGCACAATCCTATGATACCATTCCCTGCATACTTCCGGTATTGGACACAACGCATTTTTATGATTACCGTAAAGAGAACGGTACTTTGGCATGGGGTAACGTAAAGGGGTATGACAGTACCCTTATTCCTGTTGGTGGGTATGCGGTAAAGAAAGGATTTGTAAAAAACACATTCATTGCCCTTGATGGATTTGTGGTAATGAAAACAGATTGCTGTAACAGGAGTGCAACGGTACAGTTCCTAACCACCAATAAATTACCATTAACAAAGCCCTACATGATTGTATGGCCTTATAATATCCCTGTAAATGGATTCAGTTTATAGAAAAGGTTTAACCGTTGGTGATGCAAGGAACAGGGAATTTAAGGTATATGAAAAGCAGATAGAAAAATATAACTTTGTTGATAAAATAATTATTCAATTTAAAAAAAGCAAAATGCAAAACAATTACGGTGTTTACATTGAAAACGAAGGCGGTGTAATCGAATGGGTAACACAAATAGAGCCGCTTGTATTGGGCAGCGAATCAGATGCCATTAATAACCTTAGTGAAGCGGAAGCTGAATCACTTGCAGGTACACTTGGGGAAGGATTTGCACCGGGCAGACCAAAAATAAAGCCACCCAATCATTAATAATGAAAAAGGACAAAGAAAGCATATTAGGGTTTGCAATATTTATAGGTTTAATAGCCCATTATGTTTTCGGGTATTTCTTTTGGGACAAGGTAGGTTATGACCGGGTGTATTGCATAACAGCATACTTCTGTATGGACGTTTGGGGGATGGTTGTATTTCTAATTGCCAAAGGTAAAATACTAAAAGGGGCAGGGGCGTTGGGGATGGTATTAGGTACTTATTATTTTTATATGGAGTTTAACGACCCTTTTATTTGGGCAGGGAATGATTATAAGTTGCTTGCTACTTTTGCGCTTTCGGTAATGAATTTATTTTTTATTTGGTATTACACTGATTTATTTAAAAAGATAAAAATATGACAGACTTTATTTTTTACGCACAGCTACTCGTGCTTACATTAAATATAATTGTGTTTGTATTCCTGATAAACGAGCATAAATTTAATTTCAGAATGGCAAGAGTAGTATTGCTGATTGCAATATCTGTCGGGGCGGTAATTAATTTAGGGAAAGTAACATTGTTTACGGTAGTGGTTGCCTTTTCCCCATTTATAACTCTGATAAATATAAATCAGCATGGAAAACTTTATCGATTTATTAAAAGAATTGGGGATTATCTTGGGGGCAATAGCAAGCCTCCACAAGAGTTACAAAGAGGTAATAAAAACCTACATAAACAAGATGCGTAAAAATAAACTTAAACGTAAAAAACCATAATATGTATAAAATATTTAAAGATTTCTTTTCAGAGAATGGACAGGGTTCATCTAAAAGACTGATTGCAATTATGATAGCATCTGTACTTGCATGGGGTATTGTATTTGCATTTTTAAAAGCGACAACTGAACCTGCTCGTCAGAATTTAGTAAATGCTATAATGATATTTCTATTGATACTGTTAGGCGTTGCAACTGTCCCGCAAATAGTAACTCTTATTCGTGGCGGTTCCCCAGCAAAAGATGAAGGTAATACCATTGATAAACCAAAGGAAGATTAATTATGAAATTAGAACGTATCATTTACTTATTGGCAATAATTATATTGATAATTCTCCTATGGAAGTCCTGTAATAATCCACAGCCTGTTCCCACAGTCATTACAGGGGAGCAGGTTATGGATACAATCAATTTAATTGACGAAGAACGGGAGCAGTTAAATGATAGTTTTGCATTGGTAAAACAAAAACAGGACAGGGAGATAGCAAAGAACAAAAGCGAATACGATGATCTCATGGCTGAATACCTGAATTACCAAAATGATATTGAAAGCAGTTTGTCCAATAAAAAAATACCTGATACCTGTAAACCTATTGTGGCTGCATTATCAAAACAATTTGACAAACTAAAAACCACATCAGCAAATAAGGATAAGGCTGCATCCAGTACTATTAATTCATTAACAGCAAAAACAAAAACACAGGATGCCCAGTTGAAAGAAGCTAATAAGTCTTACCTTAAAATGAAATCCATTGCCGATACCTGCTCCAAATCATTAACAGCAATGGAAAAATATGCAAAGCAAATAAAGCCCAAACGGGAAATAAATATTGGCTTATCGGGTATGGGCAATTATGCAGGTAATCTAAATCCGGCAGTAGGTGTAACACTTGGTTTCAGAAGTAAAAAAGGATTGGATATTTCAGCATCAGTTTATACCAATAAGGTAGCATCCGTAACGCTTAAAAAAACATTGTTCAAATTTTAAAACATACAACTATGAGTTTTGGATTAGCAATTGGATTAATAGTAGCCGCTTTAATAGTAGGCTATTTTGTAGGGGCAAATAACCCCACAGCTTCTATAAGAAAGAAGATTAAGGATAGCCTGTAATGAAACGGTTTTTTAAATGGTTTTTTAAATTGTTTTCCCGTAAAAGGAAAATGAAATTCCCATATACAGCACCAAAGGATTCAGAAATAAATTAATCTTATGTTATCAGAACAGGATTTTAAAAATGCAGCAGATATTATTGGATGTGATGTAGCCAGTATCAAGGCGGTCTATGAAACTGAAGCTGCGGGTAGGGGTTATTTATCGGATGGCAGGGTAAAGATATTATTTGAGGGGCATAGGTTTTGGAAGCAGATAGTAAAGGCAGGTGGCAACCCCACACAATTTATTGCCAATAACCCACAATACTCAAATGTACTTTATAAGAACTGGGATAAGAAAAAATATAAAGGTGGTGAAAAAGAATGGGAACGAATGAGCATGGCAATAGAAGTGTGTGGTAAGATTAATCAGCCCCCGGAATTAGCCCTTGATTCAGCAAGCTATGGTAGTTTTCAGATCATGGGGGAGAACAGCGTTTTATGTGGTTATCCTACCGCACACGAAATGTTAGCATCTTATAATAATGGTGGTGAACCTGAACAGTTAGCATCATTCATAAGGTTTGTAAAGTCAACCCATTTAGATGATGAACTAAGGGCAAGGAATTGGGCGGCATTTGCACAAGGATATAATGGCAGCAAGTTTAGGGAAAACAAATATGATGTGAGGTTATCAGCAGCGTATAAAAAACATTCCAAATAAAAGTTCCTTACCTGTTTACAATAAAAAAAGTAGATACTTATTGAAAGTACCTACTTTTTATGTATCTTAGAGTCGCTAAAAACAAGATACAATGACAAATCTAAGCAATTCTTCGCAAGAATGGAAAAGCATACCAGATTATGAAGGTTTATATAATATAAACAGCAAGTCCGTAATAGTTAACCTAATTTCAAAAAAAATATTAAGGCAAAGTCTAACAGTTAGAGGATACGTTAAAGTTACTTTAAGGAAGGATGGGTATAATAAATCATATGAGGTACACCGATTGCTTGCCAAAGCCTTTATACCTAATCCTAATAATTTTCCTGTTGTTAATCACATTAACGAAATAAAAAATGACAATAGGTTAGAGAATTTAGAATGGTGTACAGTATTACATAATACAAAGGAGTGGCATAAGAATAATTGCAAGAAAAAGAAAAAAATAAATACAGCCAAGTTAAACGAAATGTTCCATATGTCTAAGATTATGCCTATAAAGGATATAGCATCCAAGTTTAATATACCCACAACCAGTCTTAGTGTTTTACTTAATTATATGCACCCTGATTATTAAAAAAGCCGGAGGTAACTAATCTCCGGCTAACCTTTAAAACCCTAACTGCATGAAAACACATCCCCTAAATGGATAATTAGTTTTCTTTTTTATTTTCCAATAGTTTATTTTGTTCATGTAAGGCATTTAAGCCAAGTACATTTATTTTATGTTGGATGGCGTTTTCTACTTCTGTTTTTGCTTCATAAACAACTTCATCCATAGTTTCCTGAAAACACTTTGCAAAGAATGGTATATTGCGTTCAACTTCACCTGTCAACCATTCTAAATGATGTGTAAGGTCATGTATATCCTGCTTGCTTAATGTTTTCTTTTTAACCAGTTCTTTTGCTGCCTTTTGCTTATCCCGTATGGTATCTCCAAATGATTTCATCCTGTCCTCAAACTTTCGGTGTACAAACTCTTTACGGCTTTCCTGTTTTGATAATGGTGCAATGTTTTTACCCTCAATATATTCAATAGTACAACAAGGCCCACTACCGTAATTTAATGATGTTATTAATTCAGCAAATTGCCCGGAAGTCATTCTTAATTTTACTATTGGGCTGGAAGCAAAGTACCAATCTTTTGATAATTCTCTCCTTACTTCTGAATGACTTACTTCCATTGTAATAAAATGGTCTTGGTCTAATTCGCTTCCATAAAAATTAGTGCCATTGCCATTAACCCTACTGAAACGTATTTGCCCAAATGATTCGTGTTTATGAGTTTCTTCCTCCTGATTCATAACTGTATAGTTTTAATAAATGATTAATGATTTTGGTCGTGTATTGACCTTCTATAATTCCCAACAACAAATATTAAAGATGTTATAAGGGATAAGATAAGTATTATTTGTGCTGTGTGTGGCATGATGGGTGGGTTTAGTTGATATTTTCAAAATTGGCTGGGTTATCAATACCTGTACCTGCATGACGGTTAAGGGTTGGGCAGTCCTCATTGATAAGTTCTACCACTTCCACTTCTTCCAATGATAAAAGGTTGGTTGTTCCCCTGTCAATGGTAAGGTTATGTTCCCCTATTAAGTTAATGGATATGTTTTCATTAATGGTTGGGTATTTCAGCAATTCCACTTTGGCAATACTTTCCATATCTTTTAAGGATATGTACTTACCACCATTTGAAAGGGCTGCAAGGGTAGCAATATCATTTTGGATGCCACCAATTTTGCTTAATTCAATACGATACATTTTCTTTTTCATGTTTTTTAGTTTTAATGATTAATTTAATATGTTTTTTAACGTGCTACCCTTGTTCTATCGGGGTTATCACCTTTTGCTTTCCAGTTAATAATTCCCTTATTTGGTAGCCATAATGAATTATACCTATCGGCAGGTATTGTATTACCATTGGCTAAAATAAATTGCAGGGTATCATTATCATCAACAAATTGGTCAATAATAACAGGCTGCAAATAAGTTTTTACGTTTGGATGGAAGATAACACTCCCATTCTTGTTTTCCTTTGTCATTTTGTTTTGGGGTTTATTGGTTAGTTAATTATTTTAATATGTTCTTATTACAGTTGCAAGGGTAGAATCATAAACCCTTTTAAGGTATATTTTCTGCCCTATTTTCAGCCCTGTTGTATCTATAAGGTAATTCCCTTCCAAACGATAGAAAGTGGCTGTATCTGCCTGTAATGACTTTATACGATATGTTCCTGACTTATGTAGATGAGAAACGGAACAGGAAAACAAAATAACAGCCAATACAATAAACAATAGGATTTGCCAAATATACTTTTTCATTTTAATATGTTTTAAAGTGTATAGTTTAAGGTTTGTTTGCTTCTATTGCTGCTTTGGCTTCAAGGTAGTTAAGCCAATTACCGGGAACTTCTTTATGTATTTCACAAAGAGATTCAATGGTTTTAATTGTGCCTTTTAAAGCCTCTACAAGACTATCATTAAGGGTTTGTAAGGATTGTATTTTAACCATTAAATCTGCGTTTGCTTTACTTGTATCATAGGCTACCTTTTCAGCATAGGTAATGCCTGTTTGTAGTTTTTGGTTTTCGTATTTTAATTTTTGATTTTCAGCTTCCAGTTTTGGATATTCAACTGACATATTAATAGGCATGATGTTTTATTTTAAAGGTTAAAGGTTACTTGTTGTTATATTTTTTCTTATCTGTTTTTTTAAATGTGGAAGATAGTTGGATTCAAAACACTTTCCGTTAACGGTTGCTAAATACATTTTACAGGTATTAGAAGTCCATTTTTCAGTAATTGTAATTCCTTTATACGTTTTCATAATATGACTATTTTTTGGTTACTTGTTATCTATTCTGTTTAGTATGGCTGCTGCCTTATGCAAAGTTCCTTGAAAACCATTTTTACCATGTTCAGTAAATACTTCCTTTGGTATCCATTGGCATTGTTCAATCAGTTCTTTTAAGGCTGCATACATAGCAGGGGCAGCACAAACTAAATCTATATTTGCCATATCCGTTTCATCACTTGTGTCCATTACGGCTATTACCCTACCGTTTTCATCACCATAATCACCGTAAATAGCTGCCTGATTAGGGAATAATTCTGTATTGTATTTTGCTTCCCATTCACCACCTGTAAACCCTTCCACCTGTACAGGTACAGTATCTTTGCTTTGTGGGTGTTCGGATAGGTAGATATACTCAATTTCGGCATCTTCTAAATCGGTATTATCTTCCGCATATTCAGGATAGAATTTGTTTGCAATGGCTATCCTTTCATCAAATGGTAATTCCATAAACCATTTTACGGCTTTGTCTGTGTTATTTGTGTTCATTGCTTATTTGGTTTTAATGGTTGGTTAAATTGTTGTCAGTATTTTTTCATATTGCTGTACCGTATGTATTCCTGTTGTTATTGTTGTAATTTCCTTTACCTTATCTTTTATTTGATAATAGCTGTTAATTACTTTATTTTTCTGTGTTGAGTTGGCACAAAATATTCTAAATACTCTGCCATCATTAAGTTCTATTTGAAATACGATTGTTTCCATGTTAATTAAGTTTATAAGGTGTATAAAAGGTTTGTTTGGTGGTTAGGATGTTGCTTGTTTAATGGCTGCTTTTATTCTTATGGCTGTATCTCTTTGAAATTCATTTTGATTTTCCAGCAATTTTATAATTATGCGTTTATCTTTTTGAGTCATATTTTTAGAGAACTTATAATCCTCAATATGCCTATACCTAATTACTAAACTTGCGGCTATTTTAGTTAATTCTGAAAATGTATTTTTCATGCCATTATTTTTGCAGTTTCCAATAATAACCCTACCCATGAGTAAGCAGTTACAATTTTGTTGCCTTCGCTGTCAAATAGATAGTACATTGCTCCGCTTGTTGCTGCGTAATATCCGCATTGGGATAGATACTGCATTGTTTTGTTTGTATAGCCTTTATTTTCATTCCAAAATATTTTACCATCATTGTAAGATATTTGTTTGTTCATTTCGGAAATTTGTAACTGGTTCATAATTATATTTTTTAAAGGTTTGTTTTACTGTATTGGGTGGTTAGTTAGTTAATACACTTTTATAAAATGCTCAATCATTGAATGAACATATATAATATGAGTTTTTGTTTTATAATGGGTGTAAGGGTTATAATACGGACGTTTGGTTTCTTCCCTTGCTTGTTCGCTGTCTATTACGCCAGCCAGTAAAGCAATTTTAACCACTTGTTTACGGTCAGCTTTTGTATGTCCTTTCATTAATCTATCCCATTCATTTTGACCAATACCCACACAGCTTGTTTCAAACTCACATCCGTTATTAATTGCACGTTGATAAATATTATTTTTCATTTTTTTATAGGTTTAAAGTAAAGGGTTAAATAAAAGGGAGATGCTATTTAGTTTACCCTCCCGTTTGCATTTTAGAAGTTATAACAGTCTGCATTTTCCAATGTAAAAAACTGTTTAATACTTTCCATGATCTTGTTAATTTTAGTTTTCATTGTTTTTAATTTTAATATGTGGTTAAATAGAGGTTTAGTTATTATTAGGCAGTTTTCCGTATATGTGCTATTTGTGAATTTTTACCGTATTGCACAGCATGGTATTTAAAGCCATTGAAACGAAAATATATATCTTCCCTTGTGCCTGCCATATTGTGCCGTCCTTTAGTTGTGTAATATGGCTTAATTACCAATGATGCAGGCCAGTTAACTATATTTTCACCATCCCAATACTGAACAGTCTTTTTGCCTTTCGGTAAATCTGTCAATTCCTTTGCATCATTAATACCACAGCATGAGTAACAAATAATGTTATTATTTTTATCTCTGCCATATCCAGTTGAAAAATCAGATTCGTGTACTTTATTTTGTCCACACTGTGAACAGGTAAATTCGTGTTTCATTTTATTATCAGTTTAAAGGTTTATAATTGTTTTGTAAAGGTTTAAATAATATTTGGTATTACATAGAGTACATTTACCCTTTTATTTGGGTAGTAATTTTACGGTTATATTGCAAACCAGTTAGATATTTCAGCATATTTAACACTAAAGGCATAGCCCCTTTGTTCCCATTCTTTGCCCTTGTCATTTGCTTTTAATATGGCTGCCTTTTCACTTGTAGCATCCAACCAATAGTATTTTGTAATTGGCTTTTGCCCTGCTTTGGTAATCGTGTAATAAACATTATATTTTTTCATTGTTATTAATTTTAATATGAGTAAAAATATAGCCGGTATAATGTAGATACATTTAGCCGGGATACTTTAGCTTTATTATTCAATAGTTTTTCCAGCCATTGTAATATCCTGCACTTGTTTACCTGTTAAGGTATCAATAATAGGTATTAAACAAGTTCCGTTATCCCATGTAAAAAGGGTGGCTTTACCCGCTTCCCATCCTTGCGGGTGATCTTTTGGGTTTGAGTATCCACCTAAAAAATAAGTTCCTTTTGGCAGTTCATCAAAATACAAAATACCTCTGTTTTGTGTCTTTACCATGTACCGTTTAACGGGTTCAGGTTTGGTTATTTCGGCTAATTTTTCAAATATGTTTTCCATTGTAGTTATTTTTTAATATGGTTAATATAATACTTCTTTTATGTTAATACCGTTCTTACCAACTGCACCAGATAAAACCTGTGCAATATGATCCTGTGTTAAAAAAGACTGGCAACTACCATTGGCAACATGACGTAAAATAGGCAGTTTTGAGGTTATTAAATAGGCTAAATATTGCCTATCATGCCTTTCCACATTGAATGTAACCATTATACAGTTTTTTACATTTTCACCCTGCTTTAATACCCTAAATTTTGCTTTATGCTTATTACAGCTACCAATACGGGCAATATAAATAAAGTGGGGGTTATAATTACCGTCAGCCACATAAACGGTCTTTAATTTGATTTCGTTATCAATTAACCATTGTTTCGCATACTGGCTATATGTGGCAAATTTTTGTGTGTGTTGTGTCTGTGTCATGTTGCTAAAGTTTATTAATTAAGATAATTGTTTAGTTTTTTTAGAAAATACCTTTTTTGCATCCATTAAGCGCAATATTAAATCCGTTGGTATTGGGTTTAATTGCCTTAACAGGTCAATAGTTAAATTAATATCAGTTTGTGGGATTACGTTCGAAGTGTTAGACGTGGTGCGTGTGCGTTTCATAATGCTAAAGGTTTATATTGTTAAGGTTAAATTGGTTAATGGTTTGTATTAACGGATATTAGGTAAATATTCATAAAGGTTAACATTGTGCTGATCTACCAAACCCCAGTAATTAAGGGAGGATATTTTAAGCACTTCCAAACCTTTTTTATAATCTTCCATATCCTTTTGCAGTTTGGTATTAAGTTGGCTTAATTGTTCAGCCATTGCATTATATTGCTCAATACTTATATCATTCTCAGGGATAGTATTAAGGGCTAAAAATTCGCTGAATGTTGCAGGACGGGTATAAATGGTGTCTTTTTGGTATTCGTGCTTTGTTTGGTACATATAAAATTTCTCACCGTTAACAGTTAATTGAGTAATTCTATTATCTTCCCATTTAGCGGAGGCATATTGTAAAGAGGCAATTTTAGGGTATTTTTTAACCTTTGTTTTGTGAAAACTGCCATCATTAACGGTAATATCTTCGCTGGGTTGTTCACATTCATAAGCCTGTAAAGCCATAGAACGCAAACGGGTATATTTGCCGTTAACCTTTTTTAATAAATCAACTTTGTTAAGTTCTTTAATTGCCATCTCATTATCTTTTAATAGTGGCAATATTGTATCACCGTTAACATAGTTTAATTCATTCATAAGCCTGTTTTTTTCGGCTATTAATTGCTCTTTTGTAGTTGCTAAAGTTGTCATAATGTGTATATTTTAAAGGTTTGTTAATTAAAATACTGATACCCGGCTATGTGAATAAATAAAGGGTTCAGCCTTACTTATTAAGTCCTGTACATTTTCAAGGGTTACGTCCATTGCAATAGGGGTTTCGATATTGCCTAAATAATCCCCGGTTAATTGTCCGTAAACTTATATATAAGCATTATATCTACCTTCAAATGTTGGGTAATTACGTTCCCGTAATTCAATACCATAAGTACGGTAATTTGATAATAATGAAAATTTAGTTGTCATCTTGCTAAAGTTTATAATATGATTAATTTGGTTTGTTGTTTAGTTTTATTTATTATTGGTTAATCCAGATAATAAGGGGATTTACATACGTTGTCATCATTATTACAGTCAATTACTTTGAATAGCCTGTTAAACTGTTTATCATTGTAAAATTTACCGTTAACATTGTACTGTAAATTTCCTTTTCTGTTTGGAGCATAAATAGCCGTTATTATTTGCCCTGTGGCTTTTACTTTAATCTTTGTTGCACCTGTTACATATTGGCTCATTGTATTAAGTATTAAAGGTTAAGAATAATTTTTTAAAGCAGGGTACTAAACTTTGCAGCCTTTCCCCTGTACTTAGCTATTTATAATTGTCCTGAATCTTCCCTGTCGCAAACCTCCTTTTCAACTAAATTTATACTGGTTTGCAGCATTGATAAAAATTTATCACTTAATAATTCAGATACATGGCAGTAATCTTTGTTAATAAGGTTCTCAATTCTGTTGAGTAGGCTTCTAAATTCCATAAGGGAATTATTAGAAGCGGATTTAAATTTGTTTGGCATTTTGCTAAGCTTTAAATGATGTAATAAGAACTAATTAAACACAAGGTATGTATTTTACTTTGAACTTTGAACAAAGAATTTGAAATAAAATATTAAAGTATTGATAATCATTGAGAAAACTTTTAAGATTAGCGTAAAACGCAATAAAAATGTGGTATTTACTATGCAGTTAATTCAATCCATATCCTGTCTTTATCACCTTCTAAAGTGTATTTAAACCATAGTGAACGGGTTGAAGTTCCTTTAATATCTTCACGAATTAAACGATATAAATAACCTTCACTCATAGCCTTGCCCCTTCGTGTCTTAACTGGATTAATAACAGTAAATTCCTTTAATGATATTTTATTACTCATGGCTGCGAATATAGTTAACTTTGAACTATGAACAAAATATATTTTAAGGTATCAAATCCCCTCTATCTCCCCTCCCCTTAGCCAATCACCTTACCTAAACCACTAAACCCCAAATTTACCCTATCTAATCAATCCACAATAGCCATTAACCCCATAACATAGT
>Ga0181343_1000364_pt1 | contig 20699 bp, 36 predicted proteins | sample Su13VDMLBSD_FD_130110 | JGI IMG/M metagenome (GOLD analysis project Ga0181343, IMG submission 130110) | Freshwater viral communities from Lake Michigan, USA - Su13.VD.MLB.S.D | ecosystem: Environmental > Aquatic > Freshwater > Lake | place: USA: Michigan | collected 2013-07-15 | reverse complement strand
TTGCCACTATATCAAAAAAAGGGGGGTTGCAACACCCCCCATTAAGACAACTGCTTTTCCATTGTAGGCACAGGAACGTCAGCAGGCCATACCCCCGCACCAGTTAACGCATGAACCGTTCCCATGTGCGCCGCCAACCACATTTGCTGTCGTTCATCTTTAGTTAAGTCTTTGCCTTGGTCAATTTCAAAATGGCATTTAAGGCATAGCGCCGCAACCAAATTGTCATCAGCCTTAATTCCTCTGCCCTTACCACCACCCCAATTGCTGTGCGCTGCCTGCACCATATTGCCTGACCCGCAGGCTTGGCAGTCAAGCCCTGCCACCAGTTTTAGTAGCTTTTTGTTTCTGATGTATTGATGTTTTTGAAACAATTATTGTCTCCAAGGTTGTGAATCGGTGTTCGTTGGCGCATTCAAGCCTGCGGCGGCGGCTGTTGTCTGTGCTTGTCCGGGTTTCTTTTACGATAGTCCAAGTCCCGCATTCAGGACATTTCATTGGTGCGCCTTGTCTTGCATACGGTTGGTGGCTTCGCGGGTGCGCCAAATCTCAATGTCAAGCCTGTTTGCCTCAATTTCCCATTTAAGGGTTTCTTCCTGCTCAATTGCAACCGCCAGCCCGTTAAGCACCTTTTGGTAGATAGGGCTTGCGTAGGCTTCGCGTTCTTGGGCGTTGGCGGCTTCAAACCCCATTTCCAAGGCTTCTTTCATCAGCAGCGCCTTTTGGCTTTTGCGGAATTCTTCAAGGTAAACCCGCTGGGCTTTGGCTTCACCATAAGCCGGGGCTTTGTCTCTAATCTGTTGTGCTGCTTCTTCAGGTTTCATTTAATACCCCAATCATTCTTAAAGCCGCGTCAGGGCTGTCAATTCTTGCCAGCGTACCTCCGCACCATTTTTCAAAAAAATCCGCTTGTAAGCCCGTTAAACGTTTTTTAGCGTCTGTTTTGATCTCCACCAAGAATGTGTGACCCTTGTAGCCCACCAAAAGATCTACTGGTAAGCCAATGATCCAAACAAAAGCGCCAGCCGCCCTTAATGCAACCACAATTTGATCTTGGTTTGCGTCAACTCTAGCTGCGTATCTCATTCATTCTCCTGCGTAAATCATTAGCGGCGCTTAACCCACGTTTTTTCTCTATGTCGGACAAGATTTGCCGCCACCATCCTGAAGCACTCGTTTTCCCAAGGTCTTTCACTTTCTTGCGGTATCTCTGCACCCATTCCCGCGCTTCCATCATCTTCATAGTCTCCAGTAAGTCTAAGCGCTGCTGTGGTGTCAGCGTAGCTAAGTTCACAGGTTTCTTTGTGTCGGTCAAGCAGTCGATTTGCTTCATTTTTATCCATTAAAACACCTCATCATCTTGCCAATGTTTAACAGGAGAAGAATTTTTAAAAACTTCTTTTAAATCAGGCATTTTGTAATCTTCTTTTTGCCATGCGTGTTTGGAACATTTGGGCTTGTCGCCCTCCATGTGGACAGACCAACGATTTCGGCAACCGTGTACTGAGCACATCAAACGTTGCATGGCATCGAAACTATCTTCTTTTTTAACGTCAGGTTTAGCAAAACTCATTTTTGATACTTCCCATCAATTATCTTGGCGAAATTGGTTGCGTTCACTATCCACACAAGATCAGGTCGCCATGTCCTGTCCTTAGTTTCAAACCCCTGTGCCAGCTTGGTATCGTTGGCAATGTAACCAAAAAAGGAATCCCACCAAGCCAAACCCTCCGCTTGCGTGGAATAACCCTGTGGGCTAAATATTGATGGCTTGGCAGCTTGTAACCACCTTTGCCGTAGGTTGGTCTGCCTGGCCCCATCCCATACCCTTGGTTGGGCAAGTTGGGGTAAATGCTTTTTGTAAAGATTAAGAATGTCCTGATGTGGGCAAGTCGGCAACCCTGCCGACAAAGAATCTTTAGATTCTTTAATATGGTTATTGGTTATTGGTTTATCGTTTATAGTTGCCTTAGCGATGGGTTGCGAGTCGGTATCCACTGGGTTCTTTTTGCGTCCGCCAAGGCGACCATTTGCCCTATTTTTCTCAGCCATTGCGTGATATTGCTCAATAACTGTTTCGCATCGACCATGATGCCAACCTGTTTCTGTTAGCTTAAACATATCTTGCAAAACAGCTTTAACCACTTTGGCATCCAATCGCAAGCGCTTGGCAACCCATTCGGTTTCCAGTGGGATTTGTTTTTCAGTGTCGTAGTACATATCCAAGAGTCGGCGGTAGGCCAAATCTTCTTGGTTGGATAGGTGTGCGGTGGCGGCGCGGTAATCGCCAATATTGAACTGGTAGTAGTGCATATAAACCTTACTTCATTGGTCATCTTCACATGAGAAACATTGGCAGGACGGTGAAGAATCGTCTTTTCGGGAGCTACCCTAGCCACGTTTCAAAAAATCATAGCACAAACCATTCAGGGCGCAAGTCTTTTAGCTGGCGCAACCTCAATTCGGGGATTTTCTCTTTCCATTGGCACACCGCTGGCTTGGAAACACCTAATATTTTGGCAAGCTCACTCTGTGACCCTGCGAGTTTGGTAAGTTCTTGTTTAGTCATTGCTTAATTGTAAGGTAGATTAACAAAATAGCAACACTAGGGTTTGTCCCTAGAAAATAATTGCAAATAGCGCTTGACCTGTGGTTAAGTTTGCTTAACAATACATCCATTCCCCAGCACAACGCATAGGGTCTTTTAGGAGGTCACATGACCGATTTCACTTTCTCCTCTACCGATTTCAGCGCCACTACTATTTTGGTGGTTGCCAATACTACTGATGCCAAGGATTACTTGGCTCAACGCTACGGTGTTGGTTGTATCTCAATTGAAATTCGCAAATCTGCTGCGCCAGAGATTGCTGATTCTTTTGAATTCCAAGGCTTGTCTTACGCTTAACTAAATGGGGCGCAAGCCCCTACAAAGGAACAACCATGTTTGAAATAGAAAAATACACCACACCAACCGATTGGGCGCAAGTGTGCCTATGGATTGTCTCCATTGCAGCCATTGTAGTGGTTGCCCTTGATCTTTTTGTTTGGAGGGCATCATGCTAACTGATGGCGATGAAGGCGAATTCACCACTTTTTTTATTTGGGATGAAGTCACCGTTCAATGGGCTTGGTTTGAGGGTGAAGATCATGAAATGGATGGCTACTTTGACATTTTTATCTATAAAGATGGCTTAGACATTACCTATGACATACCCAAACTTAACTTCAAGTGGATTGAAGAAGAAGTCAAAAAACAAGCAGGCTATGAACCGCCTAGCCGCCATCACGTTGCATCTGTACTCAATGGTTATTTCAACAAAACTTTTTAAGGATCAAAATGAAATATGCACTTTTACTTTTAGCATTGGTTGGCTGCGCCAGCCAACAACCCGCACCTGTATATACACCGCGCCCTGAACCAGTCACGGTCTCCAACACCACCCAAGAACTGGTGATGGATAAGCAAATCCAGCCTATGGGCAGGAATGAAGTGATTGACGGGGTTAAGCAATGCGAATCTTCAGGGCTTCGCGCCATCCCAATCTATGCCAAACGCAAGATCAATGGCTACACAGTTGAAACCGTTGTGGAAGTCACTTGTGGCCCACGTTACACATACTAAGGAAACAAAATGGAAACACCAATTGGAAACAAAATCGCCGCCGCCTTTGTCAAAGCACAGAAGCAGTTTGGCAAGGCTTTAAAGACCTCTACAAACCCGCATTTTCGTTCTAAGTATGCTGACCTATCCAGCTGCATTGATGCTGTTGTGGGGGCTTTAAACGACAACGGTATTGGCTTGATGCAACGCACCTATGAATGCAAAGATGGCGTTTTGCTAGAAACTATTTTTGTGCATGAATCAGGTGAAGTTATGGAATGCGGAATGCTTCATGTGCCTGCCAGCAAAATGGATGCTATGGGTTTTGGTTCAGCGTTGACTTATGCGCGGAGGTACAGTTTGCTAACCGCCACTGGTCTTGCGCCTGAAGATGATGACGGTATAGCCGCCAGCCGCCGCACCGAAATCAAATCTACGGTCAACGAAAGCCAATTGGCTGACTTGATGGCGGCAATGGATGAAACCACCACGCTAGAAGAATTGCAAAAGACTTACAAAACAGCTTATGCCGCAGCCAATGGTGATCCAGTTTGGCAAAAGAAAGTAATTAAAAGCAAGGATGACAAAAAAGCACAATTGGAGGGCAAATGAATAACCCACCAGCATTTCCAGTTGGGCTTGAGGCTTTTGGTGAGGACAAGGTAGGCATGACCTTGCGTGATTACTTCTCGGCAAGGGCTATGCAAGCATTGCTATCAGATACTGATTGGAGACTAGACATGGACATTGAAGATACTGCAAAAGCCGCATACATGACGGCAGACGCAATGTTGAAAGCGAGGGAAGCATGAAACACGAAATATCACTTGACACATTGGTTATGGCAAAACGCGCCTTGGAGGAATTAACTCAATGGCATTTAGAAAGGGCGGTTAAAGACTTACCTGAGTTTGACCGCACCGCCGATTTGCGTAAACGCGCTTACAAAGCCACAAGTCAGATTGATGTGGCTATATATGCCCTTTTATTAACAAAACTGGAGATTACAGATGGCAAATAAATTAATATCAATTGAAGAAAAATTAAAAAAATATGTGATTGATGATTGCAATTGCTGGAATTGGATTGGGGCAAAAGACCGCGATGGTTATGGTGTATTTGGGCATCATCGAAATAAACAAATAAGGGCGCATAGGGCTTCTTATAGTTTATATATTGGTGAAATACCAAATGGAATAATGGTTTGTCATTCTTGCGATAACCCAAGTTGTATTAATCCACAACATTTATTTTTGGGAACAGCAAAAGACAATACGCAAGACATGATAAAAAAACAACGCCGACCTATTTTGTTTGGTAGTAAACATCCAAATGCAAAGCTAACAGAACATCAAGCACATGAAATAAAACAACTTAGAAAGCAAAATGTTCCGCTAATAAATATTGCAAATCAATTTGGCATTTCTTTTCAAACCGTAAGTTCTATTGCGAAAGGCACAACATGGAAACGCATTTAATGCAACAAGGTACTGATTCATGGCATCAAATTAGATGCGGAAAAGTGACAGCTTCTAGAGTTGCTGACATTATTGCTAAAACAAAAACTGGTTATTCTGCAAGTCGTGAAAATTATTTAGCGCAATTGGTTTGCGAAAGAATGACAGGTAAGCCAACTGAATCATTTACAAATGCTGCCATGCTTCACGGAACAGAAACTGAACCTTTTGCCCGTGCCGCCTATGAGTCCGCTAAAGACGTTTTAGTGCAAGAAGTGGGTTTCATAGTCCACCCATTGATTGAGGACGCCGGCGCTTCACCTGATGGCCTGGTGGGGGATTTTGGTTTGGTGGAGATTAAATGCCCCAACACCGCCACACACATTCAGACTTTGCTTGATCAAAAAGTACCTGAAAAGTACAACACGCAGATGCAATGGCAAATGGCTTGCACTCAGCGCCAATGGTGTGACTTTGTAAGTTTTGATCCACGCATGGCAGAGGGCCTACAACTGTTTATAAAACGGGTTGAACTTGACCCTGTTTATATAGCTAACCTTGAAAAAGAAATCTTAAATTTCTTATTTGATGTTGAATACAAAATCACCCAACTTAACAAACTGAAAGACTGAAATGAAAAAGATCAAAAACATTGTTGTGATTACTGGCACATACACCAACAAAGAGGGGCAAGAAAAGAAACGCTATCAAACGATTGGCAGCTTGTTTGAAGATGGCGAAAACCTAAAGATCAAGCTAGACACAATCCCCTTGGTGGACGGTGGTTGGACGGGTTGGGCAAACTGCTATGAATTGGAAGATCGAGCAGAAAAGCCGCGCAAGTCTGGCTTTGACGATATGGATCAGAATATCCCATTTTAAGGAATAGCCATGCTGCATCCAAGAGTCAGAAACACCGACCCTTTGACCAGTTGGCAGGCGGCAGGGTCTGCAAAAGACCTTGCCAGCCGCCACGCCCAAATCATTGTGGATTGCTTGACCAAACATGGCGCACTGGGTAAAGATGGCATTGCTGCCCTTACAGGCTTGGAATCCATGCAAGTGGCTAGGCGGTTGCATGAACTGGAACGCGATGGCGAAATCAGCTTGACAGGTCAGGTTGTCAAATCTAAGTCAGGGCGCATGGAACGCGAATGGAAGATCACACCGATGCAAAGGGAATTAATATGATCCGCAAACGTCAAATCCAAGACCTTGTGACACATGATGAAATCATTGATATGGCAATACTTGAAGCAGAGTTTGTTTCTCATGGAAAGCCAAGTGAAGAGGAAAGCGAATTATTTGTTTGTACCAATAAAGATATTGTGCGCTTTTACAAACTGGTAGCCGCCAAAGAACGTGAAGCCTGTGCAAAGATTGCTGATAGTCAATTATTTAATACAAATGCACTTTTGACTGCGCCAATGCAATCAAGTGCGGCATATCAAATTGCCGCCGCCATCAGAGCAAGGGGACAAGCATGAGCAAAGCACAACAAGTATTTGAGGCAATGATGCGAGCCAAAGGGCATACAGACTTCAGCGGCACAAAAGGCAGATACAACAACCCCGCCCTGCAAACCCGTTGGAACTACTTCTTAATGGGTTGGGAACTGCGAGGTGTTCAATGATTGCCACGGTCTTTGCGCTAGTGATTGGCGCGGTGATTGGCGTTGGAACGCTAGTATTGTTTGCTGTAATATTAGCGCACCTCCAAGATATTGACAAAGATTAGGCGTATGCCCTTGTGCCTTGTTTGTCAATGATCAACGCCATTTTGCGTGGCTGAGTGTCTTTGTTGTTTGGAACTGATATGTGCGTCCAGCGGTCAAACTCGCGGATGACTTGGTCATAAGGCAGGCCAGCAGCAATGATGGCGCTTACCACTTCATTAGGGGTCATGCCGGGTACGCGAAAATCACAAGCACACCCACGCCTATGCTGCGATTTATCGCTTGAACCTACTGCGTCATTGACGGCTTTTGACCTAAATGCGCTATTGATCATGATGGGTTTGCCCCCCAAGACTTTTTTTACTTGTTCAAGAAACTCAGCCAAACGGCGCAAATTGGCTAATTCTTCATCATTTGGGGTATTGTCAAACGTGCGGTGGTCAGTATGTGTAAGCTCTTCAAAGGTGAAATTAGGCGTTAAGTTCATATATTTCCCGTGGAAAATTGTCACAATTTACTTGTAGGATTTTACTTGGCGATCATGCCATAACAAGGGAAACATCATGTACAAAATTGAAATTGACATTGCAGAGTGGGATTTTGGTTCAGACACAGTGACCATTGAGACAGAAGATTTCAGCAAAATTGAAATCATCGCTGAGTTCATAGAATTCCAACAGCTGCACGGCTGGTGCGTTGACTATGACGTTATTGACGACTATGAGTATCAGTGCGATGAAGAAGACGAAGACGAAGAAGACGAAGAGTCCGAAGAATACGAAATCGGAGAAACCGTAGAAGACGAAGACGGCTTAGTTTGGGTTCGTGTGTCATAATTCAGATGCAGTTGTTAATTGCAGGGGGGTCTTAGGACTCCCCTTTTTTTATTCCGTGATCTTCCTCTACGTCCCTAGCCAACTGTCGCCAATCCAAGCTGCGTATATACAAAGTGTATACACGCTCCTCAGTTAGTGGCTCAGATCGGCGGTTTAGCCTGTCATTTGCTTGCGCCAAAGCAAGTTGCGTTTCATGCAGAATCTTATGCAGCTCTTTGATTTCTGATCTGAGATAAGTTACAAGGTCATACGTCATAAACCTTGCCCCTGAATTCGATCTGTCCATCAGCCCATTTATGTACCAACTCAGGCCATAGCAGTTTGCCCTCATGGAACGTCAGCACCGCAAATCCTGACCGCCAGTTAGTTGGCGAGTCCTCAAGATAGTTTACAAACTGCGCCCCATCAATATCTGCCAATGTGCCAGTATCTACGCCAAACCTGTTGCCTTGATAATCTGCAAATGGCGTTGTCTTTAGGCTATGAAGATGTCCCGTCACGATTGAGACTCCCGCATTAACAGTATTGTTGTGGGTAGCGTGAATGCCGCCTTTCCATCTATGTTTAACCACTACATTCTCTGTAGGCCAGCAAGACCAGCAAGGATGCCATGCAGGGAAATGGTCTTTCAGGGAAAAACCCTTAACTTGCTCATATTGTGGGGCATTGGCTGCTAAACGGTTTTCAAACCTTGCGTCATGGTTGCCCAGTGTCCACACTAGGTTTACATTGTGTCTTGCTTTCTTGGCGGTTTCCTCTATCTCGCCCATTGCCAACTCACAGGCTTTCAACTCTTGTATCACCGATGGCGTTGAATCCCATCCAATGCGAGGATAGCGAGAGATACTAGCGCCATCAAATATATCTCCATTGGCAATGACAGCCTTGGGCTGAAACTCTTTAATTGCCCAAAGAAGACCTTTATACGCTGTTGTATGGATGCCAGGCCAAAAGTGAGCATCACTAAATACCAAAACAATGCCATTTTCAATCCCTAATAATTTGCGAACTGAATTTTCTTTAATGGTTTGATTCTTATTATTTTTTGATTTTAATGTCTCGCCGTACTTGGCTTCTAAATTGTTTTTGCGCCTGAGAATGTTACGCAAATCCATCCCAAGAGCTTTTGCCATTGCCGAGCCTGATTCATGCGTTTTCCAAAGTTCAATAAATTCCGCATCGCTGTAAACAGGTTTTCCTGACATAACAACTCCAATGAAGTTGTTTGAAATTAAACTAAATCAATGACAACCAAATGAATTTTAATGTAAATTGTTGTTTTTATTTGCTTGGCGCAGATTGATGCAACAATTCATCTTTGCGTTGACTGCCAGCAGAAGAACCAAAATAAAAAGCAATGATGCCAGTCCATGCTGTCCCCAAACTGCCAAGCATCAACATCAACGCATCAGATGTTTTGAAATGCTCGGTCATCAAGCCAATCAAGATTCCAAAGAACCCAATAGTCACCACGATTGCCATCAAGCCGGGTATCCATGATTGCGTCTTGGTTTGCATTTCCCGTGCGGATTTGCGGTCATCAACCGCCAACTTTTCAAAGTCCAAACCCAATTCTTGCGCCCGCGCAGCCATTGCTATCTCAGCAGTTTTTAGTTGAGCAATTTGATCGGAGGTGAGTTTGCCTTGGTCAATAGTTGATTGAACATCTTTGGGATCAATGCCAACCGCCTTACTGATTGCGTCAACCGCCAAGCCTGCTAATGGGCCGCCAAGGGCGGTAGCGATAGTCGGTGCAATTTGTTTAAGCCAATCCATCATTTTTCCTTTTCAACTTGTTTACGCAATTTTTCCATTTTCTCAATTTGCTGTTGGGCTTCCTTTTTGGTTTGCAGTACGTCCATGTACAGCATCCCAAGCAAGGGCAACATCAGCACCACAAGAATACACGCTGCTATCCATCCCACAACTATCTCCCAGTCTTGTACAAGAGGCCGAGGAGCAACCACATATATAGGAGGAATAGGATAGTCGCCAGCAGATACGCTTGTCTTTCTCTTAGAAGCCGCTCCTTTTCCTTGCGTTGCCATGATTCATCATCCCGTTTCTTCCTTGCTTTGTCCTGCTCTACCTTGATGACATCTCTCATCTCAAATACTTTGCTATACAAATCGCCCATCCCAGGCGTTTGATATACCATCACTTCCCTGATCTCAGTCTCTAGCGCCGCCATCTGGTCTTGCGCCATTACCCGTTTGAGGGCGGCTTCCATCAAGTTGGCATCAGGGTCGTAGACTGTTTTGCTTTTCTCTTCCTCTTCCCTTATGTGGTCGGCGAGTTGTTCTTGCAGTCTGAAGAAGTTGGAAAGCTGGGTGACAATTTCTGACATGACTTGGGTTTCGTCAATGGCAACATAAGCTTCCTTTTTTGCCACAGGCTTGGGGCTTGCGGTGGGTGCTGCTCCAAACAGCTTTTGCCAAAAACTTCTAACTTGCTTTGCATCTGAGACTACCTCATCAACAGTTTTCTTGATTTCCATAAAAGAGGTTTTGGCCTCTTTATACAGCTTGCACCCTTGCTTGATTGCCCCCACACATGCGTTGGCTGCCATGAGGATGCTGAGGGGGTCAATTTTTGTTCATCCAATGACTTAGATAACCAACAGCAGAGGACAAAGCAGAAACTATTGCCATGCCCACCCAAAAGCCGCCGCGCCCCTGATTTGCAAGCGCCACTAGCTTTTCAATAGATGATTCCAATTTATCAATCTTGGTTTCCATTTGATCGAATCGGCGTTCATAGTCTTGAACCTTTTGCCAAAGCACCCCGTATTTAACTGGATCAATTTCCATGATCAGCTTTTCATCACATACGCAAGGGCGTAGTACGGGGGAAGATTTGCATTTGTTCCAGAAACACCACTTGACGCATTCGTTGTCGCCACGGTGATGCCAGTAACATTTGAATTTGATGTGAATGTTGTGTTGGTGTTTATATTTCTAGGAATTGTTTCACTTCCACCGCCCAAACCAGCAGGCGTTACCGCAGTCATAGTATGGGTATGGCCGGGATCTGTTACCGTAGATGTTGCCGTGTGGGTGTGCGAAACAACAATTGCATCTTTTGAACCACCAGTAGCCGCAACAGAATAAGTTGACCCTGCGCCAACAACAAACCTATCACGCAAATCAGGTGTGCCGTTTGTGCCATCACATAAATACCAACCAGTTGGAACGCTACCAATTGATCCATACCACAGAGAAATCATGCCCGTGGGAATGGTTGTGCCTGTGCTTGTATTTGCAACGCCAATAATTCCATAAAGGTTATCGTATGTGCCAAGGGTTGTGCCAGCAGAAGTTTTGACAACGAACTTATAGTTATAGCCATAGGTCAGCCAAACTTCATTAGGCAGGCGACCAGACGAATCCAACACAATAGGATTTGAATTTGCAATTGTGCCGTTCACATCTGTGTAAGTAGCCAAGGGCGTGGTTGAACCAGCTTGGTAGGTATAAATCAGACCGCCATTCAATGGCAATCCTGTGTTGTCAAAGAATTGCTGACCGTTGCCAATAGGCGAAAGATTAACTGCCATGATGCGTCCTTATGGATTATTCAAATTGTTGATTTGATTCTTGCCTGTTTGTTTTGTGCCAGCGCCAAGTTCAAGGGCTTTTCTTGTCTCTGCTTCTGCCGCCCGTCTTGCTCTCATTTCCATCACGGTAGTTCCTAATTGCAAGCCTGGCACTAACATATTGCCACCTTTTTCAACACCGACCGCAATGGCTTGTTTTCCTTTTTCAGCCAAACTGCCAACCAATGTGTTGCTGTTATTTATAAAGCTGCCGCGAGGTTGAAATTGAGTATAGCCAGCAACATTGCCTAATGTTTGCAAATGTGTTGCGGTAGCAGGATCAAAGATTTCTTGCATATTCTTTACAGCGTCCAACTGTTTCAAGCCTTTGTTAAATCCAGCTTGAGAAAAGTTTGCTTGTTCGCCATAGATGCCAGCTTTATCGGCTAACCAGTTAATTGTGCCTGCCGCCATGTGTTGTCTAGCAGGCGAATCTTTGCCCAAATGGTTGACCATTGTTTGAACATTCTTGTTCACGCCATTAATCACAAACTTTTGAATAAAACTGTCCGCTGGCACAATATCATTGACCGCAGCGTTATAGGCTGGGTCTTTTTTAAGCATATCAAATCGTTCTTTTGCCAATGATCTAGCACTGTCTGCTAGTGCTTTGAGGTTGCCCGCTACACCTTTCTGCAATGGTAATTGTTCAGCCGCTTGGCGAACCAAACTCAAAGCAGTTTTGGCATTGCCATCAGATGATTTTTCAGCTTTTCTAATTTCTGCCGCAAGATTGGTTCTCAATGCTTCATACTGTTCAAAAGTCATTTGTTCGCCTTTTTTAAAGCGATCTAATTGATTTCTGATTGATGTTGGCAAAAATTCAGTTTTTAATTTTTGAGAAAGCAAGGCATCAGCATTGGTAGCAATGGCTTTCCCATCAACAGGGAACTGTCCGCCGTTTGCATCTTCAAGTTTTTTGTATGCGTCTGAAATCTTGGTATTTCTAGCCGCATCCAATTCCTTATATGCGTCAATGATGCCTTGACTGTTTTCAATAGTCTTTGTGCCAAACACATCAGGCGCGGCTTGATTGCGTATCTCCTGAACATTGTCAATCAAATCTTTGTTTTGTTGATTGAAACGTTCAGCAAGTTGTGGATCTTTACCACGCCTATTTTGTTCTTGGGAAAGTTTCACAATATCGCCAGTAGCTTGTCCCTCAGTCAATCGCACAGGAACAGGCAACGTATCTGCTTCAATGTGGCGCTGGAAGGTAGGCACGTTAATTTTGTCAACAGGAATATCTTTTAATGCCTGCTGAAGTTCAGGCGTAGCCACAGACATTGCCTGTTGAATCATAGTTGTGTTGGGAGTAGCCGCAGCGCCAACACTTTGACCGCCTGCTGTAGGGGTAGGGGCTTGTCTTTCAATGGTGACGGTTGGAAGTTTGGCTTTGATGTTTTGTGCGGCTTCCGAAACCGCGCCAGCTACTTTTGGCAAAACCTTTGGCGCGGCCAGCATTGCTACATCCATAGCAGCTTGCACATCATTAGGATTTAAACCAGTTTTCTCAGAAATCCAATTAACGCCTTTGTGAATGTTTTCGCCAATAAACTCCATTGTTTTGGTTGGCAGGGATTGTTGGTAAGCCTTGGTTTCTTCTAAACCAGTAAATTTGCCGGGCTTCAAATACTCCAACGGCGATGCAATTAATGTTGAAACTTCTCTTGCTTCTTCAGGCGTTTTGTCAAGCATTGCACCAACTGTCCTTGTGATTGGATATGCCACAGTGCTAGCAATAAATTGAGGCAATGAAGCAGGAATATCCAACCAAGCCGCCGTATATGCAGGCATTGCTTTTTTTGCTTCAAACCCTTTTTGAAGAACATTCCCAATGATTGAACGGACCTTGGGCGTTGTCTGTTGACTCGCCTGCACATTAGGCGCAATAGTTGATGTATTGCCTTCGATTAAGTTTAAAACTTCATCTTCTTCTTCAGGTTTTTTAGTTTTTGTGCGCCCAGCAGACATTGCCATGCTGCGTGATGGGTAAGCAGGTGCAGACGGTTCTGCACCACCGCGAATTAAATCTAATACTTCATCAGCCATTACAAAGTCCCATCATTAATGAGTTTCTGAATGTTTTTGTATTTTTGTTCAAACACTTTTCTTTGCTCTGAACCTTTTGGATAGCCAATAATTTCATCAGCCATCTTTGCTCGCATTTGCGGATCTTTGACCAACTTGGGTAATGACATAAGTTCAAACACCTTATTGTCAGCATTGTTGTTCCACATCTGCGTAAAACTTCCCATATTGCTTTCGTTAAACCTACGGGCGTACTTGTCAGCCGCAATGCCTTGCTTGTCGCGGTTTTCCATTTCGCCATGAAGTTGAACAACAATTTTTTGCAAGACTTTGGGTGGGTAAGTTTCATTGCCTGTTGATGCGGCAATCATTTGCTTTCCTGCATCTGTTGACAATGCTTGTGAGTTTTCACCAATCAATGACTTTTGCACATTAGCAAGCTGTTTGCTCAATTCTTTATATTCGCTGTCATCAATCAATTTAGTTAAGTATTGTTCAATCTGCAAACCTTTACCAGCTTGGAATCCTTGTTTTGCTAACAGTTGGTCAGTTTGCGACATGATCTTTTCAAGGTTGGCGCGAACAGGCGAAACCGCACCACGTTGTGCAACAATATTACGAACATATTCACCGCCTGCTACTTGCGCTTCTTTCTCGCCTTGCTGAAGATTAAACACGGGTTGCCCAGCTTGGCGCACAGGAAATCTTGGCGGCACAGTCTGGCTATAAACAGGCACATTTGTTGTCGTTTCTGCGGGTTGTTCTGACAATCTTTGAGAGACTGCGCTAGGTTTTGGCGCAACCACTGCAGGCGCATTTGGCGAAACTGCTGGCGCAGGCGCGGCAGGCGCACTTGTAACAGGGCGAATAGTGATTGTTCCTGCGTTGTCTTTGCTTGCAATAAAATTGTTGCCTTGTGTATCTTGCACAAGTTGTTCGTTGGGCATAAGTTGTCTGGTGAATGTTGTGCCGGGCAGTGCTTGGCCAACAGTCGTAGCGCCAAATTCGTTAGTTCCAACAACAAAGCCGCCTGTTCCAGTATCCACAGCTATGCCGCTTGGCTGCAATGCCGCTGTACGGGCAGCGTCATCCAATCCAAGAATGTGACGTTGTTTGTAGAAGCCCCGCAAACCACCGGGCTCATTAGCGGCAATTTCCAAATATGGCTGCAATAATTTTATGGCTTCATCGGGCTTTATATCTAAGTCCCTAGCCATAGTCATGCCGTTTGTTTTTACCAAATTAACCAATGCCTCTCTATTTGCGGCAGTAGGATTTTTTTCAGCGGCAATCACCAAAGGATGGTTGATCATTGAAATTTGACTGTCGTTGATTTTCTTTTGCTTAGCGGCAAACAACTTTATACGATCTTGTTCCGCAGTAGATGCAGCACTTGATGCTGTTGATTCTGCTTGTGAAATTCTTGGTTTAGATGTTTTTCCTGAAACTTCGGCTTCAATTTCAGCGCTTTCAGCTTGTGCTTTTGCGCGGCGTAATTCTTCAGGCGTTAATTGTTGCAATCTGCTTAACTCAGCCGCAGACCGTTGAACCGCCAAAGGATTTAATTGTTGCGCTTGTTGGAATTCTTGTGCGCCACGGGCAAGGTTAACCATGTCAGCAAGTGACATAGCTGCTGGTGGTTTTATGTTTTGGGCAACAGGATTAACTGAAAAATCTGCCATTTTTTATCCTTATGACGGTTTAAATGATATACCCGATGCACCGCCTGAACTTGAATTGCTTGGAGTAAATCCATAATTAGCTGGCGCAACGTTATAGTTAGTTGGCGCAACGTTATAGTTAGTTGGTGGCGCACCTCGTGAGCCTAATAAGCTAGGCAACGCATATGAATTAGCAGCCCCTTGTAGACCGCCTGATAACGCATTTGCGTAACCAACTTGACCGCCAGCTATTGCATTACCACCCCCAATTGTTGCCTGACCAATGTTGTTAGCCACGTTTTGGGCAAGGTTTGAAGTTTGACCTTGGGCGGTTTGACCAATTCCAGCAATGCCCGCCAAAGTGTTATAGATGCCAGTTCTTTGGGTTTGAAAACGATTAAACGCATTCCCAAATTCTTGGCTTGCGGCATTTTGACCGTAGTTTGTCAAACCCTGCAAAGCATTACCACCAACCAAACCACCAGCTTGATTTGCCAAGTTTGTGGTTGCCAAATTTCCTTGCTGAAGTCGAAAGTTGTAGCTTGGATCAATGCCTGCCTCAAAGTCCTCTTGACTAAATTGTTTGGTGAAGTAAGGCTTCATGCCAGCAATGTCACTTAAAGCGCTATAACCAGCTTCTCTGTAAGGGCGCTGTTGTTCATTTTGAATATTGAACATTTCTCGCTGTTGGGCAATAGCTTCCCTTGTGGCAGCGGCTTGTGTTTCAGCGGCTTTTTTTGCACCGCTGGCGCCAATTAACCCACCCGCAATACTTGCGCCACCACTTACTAGTGCAACTGTTGTCCAAGTCATGTTATTCCCCTTTTATTTCTAGCGGTTTTAATTTATTAGAAGAATCAAACAACGCAAGATCATCTGGTTCAATCAATTCTTTTTCCAATTTATCCAAGTCAGTTTCTGCGCTGTTGTGAAATGTAATGCCAATTGCATCAGTTACCGACAAAGTTACCCGCTTAGTGCCGGGCTTACTCTGCACAATGTCCCCAGCATATAGGTGCTTCATGCCGCCCTCAGTCCACGCAATTATTTCACCTTTAGCGCACAAAAAGAAATGATCTTTTTTGTGTACCTTGCCAACAATCAATGTGCCTGCCGGGCGGGTTAACTTTCTTGCATACATCCCCGCATGGAAATAATGTTCTGTTTGCATGGCATCAGCCGCCAATTGCAGTTCGGATCTAGGCATGGCAGACATTTCCATTTGCAATCTTTCGATTTGCTCACGGGTTGGCACATTGTTTAAAAGCAAATCGTTCATTGGTTGTAATATGGCACTTTGTAAGCCACGCCATTCACAGTAATGTTGATGAATCCCACAGGGTTTGCAGGCAATGTTCCTGACCCCGCCGTGGCGGTAGTCGCACTGGTGAAGTTCAACAAGTTAATGAAGAACTGTTGCCACGCCCGTGTTGGTCTTTTAGTCTGTGCGTCCAAAAACTCCGATTGTGGGTAAGGTTGCGTTTGAATTACTGGAAGCAATGCCATCAGTTTTCCCCTACAGTAGATTTCAAGTTGGCTGAAATTATGACCGCCTTAACAGGGTCAGAAATTGAAACCTCAAACACTCGATCCCTTGCTGTCCCCAACCGCCGCCAAATGGCACGGTTAGCATACTTGCCAATCAAACCAATGGTAGTCCAATGCTCGTTTGACCAAGTAGAACCGCCGTTGTCAGACCAGCGCAGCATGGCTTGGGGGTTTTGCCCTTGTCCTGTGGAAAGACCAACGCCGGGCTGAAACTGAATCTGCAATTCATCAAAATATTCCCGCTGAAAGTCAGCCACCAAATGCGGCGCACGGCGCAAACGTCTAACGTGTTGCCCATCATCTGTGTAATTCAGCGGATCAAGTTTGTAAATCTTGCCGTTAGAGTAATCCCCAACCAGCACCAAACCTTGGAACTGGGCGCAACAATTACCCCTTGCACGTTCATACAAGCCCAAATTATTTGTGTATAACCATTTGTGCCACATCCCTGAAGCTACGTCATAGCACCAAGTCAGGTTAATTGAGGGAAAGCTAATGACATAAACTTCATGCCCCTCTAATTGGTAAGTCCATGCGACAGCATTGCTAACCACTTGATTGGTCAAAGAGTTTTCAACCGCATGGGTGGAAATCCTTGTGGGTACATAGCCATTCATTTGCACAATTTGGGCTTGACCGCGAATGTTTCGGCTTAAATATGCAAATGAATTGCCAAGCCGCGCCACGCTAAATTTGGCTGCAATGCCGTGCTGAGTCGATGTGCCGGGGATTCTTTGGAATGGGAATGGGCTTGTTCCTGCATCAACCCAAACTTCGCTAGAAACCTCACCCATCAAATAAATTTCGCGGTGGTCAACAATTAAGGCCACCAAATCATCAGGCGCGCCGTCTTTGCTTCCAAAACTCAATGCTGGCGAAATAGGCGACAAAGCCGCAGACGCACCAAATTGCTGAGTATCGGGGCGGTTATAGACAAAATAATTGTCCACAATATCAACTGAACTACCGCTAGTGAATGCACCATCTGAACTAGGCAAAACCGACCAATTCAAGCCATATAGCGTTCTTGAAGTGACTGTTTGGGAATTGTTGACCGTGTATGTTCCGGCGCCCCCTGTGCCTGTTCCAAGGGCTGTAATGATGGTTTCTGCGGTTACTGTTGACCCTTGAATTGTTTGGCCAACATATAACGTGCCGCTTGTTACCGCAGTTACTGTTAAGGTTGTTCCTGCAATTGATCCTGTAACAACTGCGCCCGCTGTGGCGCTATTCATAATTGCGGAAGTAGCGGTTTGGCTTAAGTTAACAGTGTAAGTTCCAATGCCGCCAGTGCCTGTACCCAATGCGGTTATCACGGTTTCTTGCGAAACACCTAAACCAAACAACGCCTGATTAATGGCAATTGTTCCATTAGTGATTGCTGTAACAGTTAAGGTTGTGCCGCTAATTGATCCAGTAAAGACCGCAGCAGATGGGCTAGAAATACGCCATGTATAACGGTTTTGCCCATCAACAATATACACATTTACGCCGTTGTCAGTAATGCCAACAATGCCAGAGGATGTGTTTAATTTGCCCACCATTGTGGTTGTGTAGATAGAAGTCAAGGCATAAACATACGGGCCACAAACCACCACCAAAATGTCACCACCCGATAGGGTACGCATTCCCCTGATTTCTTCTTGGTTTTGAAAAAGCACCAATGAAGTCAGCCCCGGTGTTGGGTACAGCGCCACCACCCCGCGTTCCCCTTGTTGCTTCAAAGGGTCAATTTCAGGCACAAAATTAATGCACTCTTGGGCATCTTGGTAGATGCTTGGCGCTTCGTAGGATGGGCCGACAAAGCCAAAATCTGCCATTATCTAAAGCCCCCATCCATGATGAAACCAGCGTCTTTTGCCCGTCCAACCATCAACGCATCAGGGTATCGAGACACTTGCGCTGGGCGCATATTGGTGCGCTTGATTGTGGCTTTGGCTTGACCAGCAAAGGCGTTAATCATTTGAATCTGTGTAGCTGAAGCCTTGCCATACATAGGCATCAGGCGTTCAGCCAAGCACCACCGCAGCGCCATGTTGTAGCCTTGGGGCAATGCAATTGTGTCGTACAGCGAACCAAATGTGCGGAAAATTGTGCTGGCAAACAAGTGAAGTTCACCGCTAGATGGGTTTGGAAAAACATACAAAGTACCCAAATTTTCGCTGGGTTGGTAGTAAATCATCTTTGCCCACGGGCCGTTCAATTGCTTAATACCCAAGGATTGATATTCTTCCAAACTAAGGATTGCCACAGGGTAATCCAAATAGCCACCAGCTATATTTGAACCGCCTTGCTGAGTAGCCACGCGAACAAACGCTGATTCAATGGTTAAGGGGCGTTCATAGTAAGCAGTGATTGTTGTGCTTGCCACGGTTTGGGAAATGCTGACGGTGTATGTGCCGCCCTCGTTGACGTTGCCGCCTGCGCCAGTACCAAATCCCACAATGGTTGTTCCTGCGGCGATTCCTGTGCCTGTAATGGTCATGCCCATTGTGATTGCGCCAGAGATTACGCCATTGGCAGGGACGGTTAGGGTCGTGCCTGAAATTGAACCTGTAAAGGATGCGCCCACAGACCCAGACGGGCCAAGTGTGTATTGCACGGTATTTTGAACAGTCTGAAAAATGATTTCAGTCTTATAAAAGACCATCATGTTTTCGTTTGACCACTGGGCGCACATATCGTTCAACAGATCAAATGCGTCTTGGGCATCATCCGCTGATGGTGATTCGCCAGCAGCCAATACACCAATGTCTTTAAGCGCCCTGCTGATAATGTCGTAAGGGGTTGTCATTTATTACACCTTTGGCACAAATTTCTGTGGTAACCAAGGGGCAACAACAACTCCATTCCCTATCAGGGACGCTAGTTGTTCCTCTAATCGTGATTTTATAAGGTTTACGCCGTTTTGGGTAGTCTCATTTTCAATCCATGATGCCACATCAGATTCGGTTACCTCATTAAAGGGCGTTTTTAGGATTTTGTCGCTAAACCACCAATTGCCTTCAGTCTCCACCTTTTCGCCTGTGTCAGCTTCAGCGGTCACATGATATTTGGCGTGGGTGATTAAGTCGCCATCAGCAGAGATTTCAAGAATTTTCCAATCAAATGTTGTCATTTTTTTCCTCATCTGCGGGAAGTGGCGTATTGCCATCTTCAAGCCACGCTAAGTAGGCTTGGTAATCGGTGTTTGCAAGATCAAATGGAATAAATGCGCCATCAGACAAACGCTGTATGCAAGATTCATTTCCATTGCTGTCATTTATTTTCTTATACATATTTATAACTCCGAATCTGCTGTTGATGCGGTTGCAATAACAGGTTGATTACCAGCATCCCTATAAATGCCATACAACTGAGTTGATGTTGTCTCCACCCCAGCTGATGCACTTCCTGCGCCCTGAACAACAGTTGGAGTAGCTCTTTTTTCAACTTTGAAAAACCATTGACATCTTCCAGTTATGGTCAAACCATTAGAGCCATTAATTGATCCCACAGATTTTTCATAATACCTTTGCGATAATTGCAGTTCAGTCCCATAAGATCTGTAATCAAAGCTAGTAGCTATTGATGATTTCTCCAACTGCACATTGCCAATAACCCAAGTCCCCGATGTTTGTGCGCCAACAGTAAATACAACCTCAATCCCTGTTGTAGCGGAGGCAGGAATGCTAATTTGTGTGTTGTAGCGCGTCAGGGTTGATGAAACAGTGAATGTACCTGTTGCAATTTGTGTGCGCGTAGGGCTTGCCAATGTTCCAAAGGTGTCTGTGGTGTTAGCGTAGTACGCAGTCCATGTAACCGTGGTCAGCAAGCTATTTGAAATATCAACTGACAAGGTAGCAGTAGAACTGGCCATGTCATAACTGTTTAATGACTCAATACGTTGACCAATGCCAACAGCAGTAACAGATGCCGCACCAGTAATTTGCAATCTATTCTTAGTTGAACCTGAACCAGCTACTTGTGCCGCAGTTACGTTTGCGCCTGTGCAATACACATAGAAGCGATCAACAGTTGAATATCCAGCCGCAATCGTTGACCCCGCTGTAATTGTTGCTGATGTTGCTCTTTGTGCAATTTGCATCTGACCATTGATGATGCGGTTCTTGAAGCCAAATGTGTTTGGCGTGTTGACATCTGTGAATACGCCCGTGGATGGAGTTGTTGCACCAATAGTTCCATTGATTGGCCCAGAAAATCCTGTCGCAGCCAATATTCCAGTTGACGGGTTAAATGTTAACTTTGTGCTGGCAACATTCTCAGTTGTGATTGTTCCTGTTGTGGCACTTGTG
>Ga0181343_1000363_pt1 | contig 20734 bp, 17 predicted proteins | sample Su13VDMLBSD_FD_130110 | JGI IMG/M metagenome (GOLD analysis project Ga0181343, IMG submission 130110) | Freshwater viral communities from Lake Michigan, USA - Su13.VD.MLB.S.D | ecosystem: Environmental > Aquatic > Freshwater > Lake | place: USA: Michigan | collected 2013-07-15 | reverse complement strand
GCCCAAGATGGTGGACGAGGCGGTGGTGAAGGCCCGCACCGACGAGCGCAAGCGAGCCGCCCTGGCCGCTGGTTCGGCTGGCACCATCAAGACCTCGCCGCAGGGGTTGACCGATACGGCCAACACCGCAGGCAAAACCCTGCTGGGGCAGTAAATCATGGATGCGAACAACATCAGCGCGACGAGTCCGAAATCCAAATATCTGCGCCGCTGGTCCGCGCTGGAGTCGGAGCGGTCGAGCTGGCGTTCGCATTGGATGGAGCTGTCCGACTACATCGCCCCGCGCCGGGGGCGCTTCCTGCTGCAAGAGGGCCTGAAGGGCCGCAAGCGCAACACCAAGATCATCGACTCCACATCCATCATCGCCCTGCGAACGCTGGCCTCTGGCATGATGAGCGGCCTGACCAGCCCGGCCCGGCCCTGGTTCCGCCTCGCCACCCCGGATCGGGAGCAGATGGAATACGGCCCGGTGCGCGACTGGCTCGACGCCGTCGAGCAGAAAATCTACTACATCCTGACCAAGAGCAACTTCTACAACTCCATCTTCAACGTCTACGTCGAGCTTGGCGCGTTCGGCACGGCTGCGCTCTGGCGCGAGCCAGACTTCAAGCGGGTGGTGAACTACAAGCCGCTGACCGCTGGCGAATACGCCCTGGCCGAGGGCGAGAGCGGCGAGGTCGATACGATCTATCGCGAGTTTGCAATGTCGGTGGGCCAGATCGTCGAGAAGTTCGGCATCGACCCTGAAGGCAAGAAGATCAATTGGGACAACATCAGCCAATCCGTCAAGAACCTGTGGGACCGAGGGAACTACGACACTTGGATCGATGTCATGCACTCGGTCGAGCCGCGCCGAGATCGCTACTATTCCAAGCGCGACGGGAAGAACAAGCCGTTCAAGTCCTGCTATTTCGAGCTGGGCGGCGATGACGACAAGATGCTGGGCGAAGGCGGCTTTGACCGATTCCCCGCCTACACCCCTCGCTGGGATGTCCTGGGCGGCGATGTCTACGGACGCTCGCCGGGCATGGATGCGCTGGGCGATGTGAAGCAGCTCCAGCAGCAGCAGCGGCGCAAGGCCGAGGGCATCGACAAGATGGTCAACCCGCCGATGACCGCGCCGGTCAGCCTGAAGGGCAAGACCGCCACCGTCCTGCCGGGCGGCGTGACATTCGTCGATCAGACCCAGGGCCAGCAGGGATTCGTCCCGACCTACCTCGTTCAGCCGCGCATCAACGAGCTGATGCTGGACATCCAAGATGTTCAGGCCCGGATCAACCGGGTCTTCTATGCCGACATCTTCGCCGCCACCCTGCAATCGGATCGGCGCAACGTGACGGCCACCGAGATCGCCGAGCGCCATGAGGAGAAGCTGATCCTACTCGGCCCGGTGCTTCAGCGGCTCAACACCGAACTGTTCGACCCTCTGATCGACGATGTTTTCACCTTCGCCTTTGAGGCGGGGCTGATCCCCGAGCCGCCCGAGGAGATCGCTGACACCGATCTCAAGGTGGAGTACATCTCCATCCTGGCCCAGGCCCAGCAGGCTGTCGGCGCGGCGTCCATCGAGCGGACGCTGGGCTTTGTCGGCAATCTGGCTGCGGCCAATCCCGAGGTGCTGGACAAGATCGACTTCGACCAAGCGGTGGACGAATACTCCAGCGTCCTGGGGACGCCGTCGAGCATCATCCGCTCCGACGATGCGGTGGCCGAGCTGCGGGCTGGCCGGGCCAAGGCCAACCAGATGGCGCAGCAGCAGCAGATGATCGCCCAGTCGGCGCAGACGGCCAAGGTGCTGTCCGAGACGGACACGCAGAACCCCAACGCCCTGACGGCAATCTTGCAGGGCGGGTACTGATATGGCTCGGCGCAAGAAGATATACGACGCCAGCAACCCCGAGGACATCGAGGACGCCAAGCAGATGACGGACGATGACGCGGCATCGCTGCGTTACGTCATGGCGTCTCCGCTTGGGCGTAAATTCCTCTATGGCCTGATCCACGGCGTCTGCCACATGCACGGCAACATGTTCACCGGGAACTCTGGGACGTTCTTCAACGAGGGTGCCCGGCAAGTGGGGGTCCGTCTGATGCAGGATGTCATTGCATTGGATAGGAATCTGTACTTAACTATGCTGAAGGAAAACCTAGATGAGTGACGAAACTTCGCTGCTGTCTGCTGCACCTGACACGGATGCGGACGCTGAAGAGATCGTCGCCAAGCCTGCCGAGGTGCAGGAGGGCGACGGTAAAGAGGTCGAAGCCGAGGCTAAGGCCGAGGGGGAACCCAAGGGCGAAGAGAAAAAGCCCGAGGGAGCGCCCGAGGCGTATGCCGATTTCGAGGTGCCTGAGGGCCTTACCATCGACAAGGAAGTTCTGGCGAGCTTCGCGACGTTGGCTAAGGAACTGAACCTAACCCAGGAGGCCGCGCAAAAGTTGGTTTCCTTCAGGGCGGATCAGGAACTGAAGGCGGCTCAGGGGATGGTTTCGGCTTACAAGGAGCGAATCGGCTCGTGGGCGGATGCGACGAAAAACGACAAGGAGCTTGGTGGCGAAAAGATGCCCGAGAACCTTGCGGTCGCGAAGAAGGCGATGATCGCCTTCGCGTCTGACGGTCTGAAGGAACTCATGGAACACCCCAGCGAGAAGAACCCGAACGGGCTTGGACTGGGGAATCATCCTGAGATCATTCGGCTCTTTCACCGCGTAGGAAAGGCGATTTCGGACGACAAGATGCTGACCGGCAACCCGGCCCGCACCAAGTCCACCGCCGAGCTTTTGTATCCAACCATGAGTAAGGAATAAGCAAATGGCTGCATTGACCGTGACCAATCCGACCCTGTTGGATTTGGCTAAAATCTCGGACCCCGATGGCAAGATCGCGTCGGTTGTCGAGCTGCTGAACGAGACTAACGAAATCCTGTCCGACATGTCGTTCGTCGAGGGCAACCTGCCGACCGGCCACCGCACCACCGTGCGTACCGGCCTGCCCACCCCGACTTGGCGCAAGATGTATGGCGGCGTCCATCCTGCCAAGTCCACCACCGCCCAGGTCACCGACAACTGCGGTATGCTGGAAGCCTACGCCGAGATCGACAAGGCCCTGGCTGACCTGAACGGCAACAGTGCCGAGTGGCGTCTGTCCGAGGAACGCTCTCACATCGAGGGCATGAATCAGGAAGTGGCCGACACCATTTTCTACGGCAACGAGGGAACCGAGCCGGAGGCCTTCACCGGCTTTGCTCCGCGCTACAACTCGCTGTCGGCTTCCAACGGTGAGAACATCATCGTCGGCGGCGGTGCTGGCACCGACAACGCCTCCATCTGGCTGGTGGTCTGGGGTCCGAACACCATCCACGGCATCGTGCCCAAGGGCAGCAAGGCTGGCCTTCAGGTCACCGACAAGGGTGCCGTGACCATCGAGGACGCCAATGGCTCCAACGGTGGCCGCATGGAAGCCTACCGCACCCATTACCGCTGGGATGTGGGCCTGACCGTCCGCGACTGGCGCTATGCCGTGCGCATCCCCAACATCGACAAGTCCCTGCTGTCGGTGACTTGGAACGCTGGTGCCTTCTCCAGCGGTGCTGATCTGAGCGACCTGATGTTCCAGGCCATGACCCGTGTTCCGAACCTGTCGATGGGCCGGGCCGCGTTCTACATGTCCCGCAACACCCTGTCGTTCCTGCGCCGCCAGACCTCGGCCAAGACCTCCGGCTCCACCCTGACCTCCGAGAATGTCGGCGGGCAGTGGATCGAGCGGTTCGCCGGAATCCCGCTGCGCCGCTGCGATGCTCTCGCCGCTGATGAAGCTGTCGTGTCGTAATCATCGGCACCCCGAGAAAAGAGGAACAAGCAAATGATTATGGACTCTCGACTGGAATTTGCGGATGCCGTGGCCCTGAATACCGGCGCGGCTGGCACCTATCTGATCGGCTCCCAGGTCGATCTCGGCACCGATGGCGTCAATGACGTTGACGGGCTGTATCTGGTGGTAAACGTGGACACCGCCGCGACCAGCGGCGGCTCTGCCACGTTGCAGATTTCGCTGGCTTCGGACGACACCGCGTCGATCTCGACCACGACTTCGACCATCCACTACACCTCCCCCGCTATCGCGGTTGCCAGCCTGACCGCTGGCTACTTCGTCTGCAAGGTGGAGCTGCCCAAGGGAACCTACGAGCGTTACCTTGGTATCCTTCAGGTCACCGGCACTGCGGCGTTCACGGCGGGCAAGATCAACGCCTTCCTGACCAACGACCCGTATACCTGGAAGTCCTTCGCGGACGCGACCAACTAAGTGGGCGGGGAGGCTCCGGCCTCCCCAATCTCTTGATGGAGGATGGAAATGAAGGTCAAGTTTAAGAACACTTGGTTCGCCCCGAACGGCTTCCGCTTTCGTGTTGGCGTCCAGAATGTCCCCGATCAATTCCGCGACATGATCCCGTCATCGGCTGAGATTCTGCCGGGCGATTACGTCGCCCCAGTCGAGGCCAAGGGCCGTCGCAACAAGCGCATCACCGGCCTGCCCGAGACGATGAGCGAAGCGACCGAAATGTTCGCGATGATCGCCGATGGTCAAATCGAAGCGACGGAGTAATCTGCTATGGCGAGCGAAGTCCAAATCTGCAAGCTGGCCCTGGCCCGCATTGGCGCAGACTACCAGATTTCCTCGCTGTCAGAGGCGAGCGCGGCGGCTCAGGCATGCAACCTGCTGTATGAGCCTGCCCGCGATGCCATGCTCCGAGAGCATCCTTGGAATTTTGCGACCAAGTACATCGCCCCGGCGACCCTGACCGGCACGGTGCCGGGCCGGTGGGACTTCATGTATGCCTATCCCAGCGACTGCGTCAGGGTGCTGGAGATCATGATCCCGGTGGACGCCGCCCCTGGCACATCCGAGATTCCGTTCGAGATTGGAATCAACGAGTCGGACGCCAAGGTGGTGATGACCGATCAGGACGAGGCCACCATCAAATACACCAAGCGGGTGACGGACCCGAACCAGTTCGATCCGCAGTTCGTCACGGCTCTGAGTTTCAAGTTGGCCTCTGAGCTGGCGATAATCCTGACGGACGACCCCAGGCTGAACGCCTCGATGGAGGCGAACTACCGCAACGCGGTGCTGTCCACCTGGGAGACGGACTCGAACGAGGGACTGGCCGATCCGGCCAAGACGGTTGACTGGCTCGATGTGAGGGGCTGACCCATGACCAGTGTCATCAAGTCCAGTCTGGCCGGTGGTGAAGTCTCCCCGGCGGTTGCCGCCCGCGTCGATCTCCAGCGGTATCAATCCAGCCTGAAGACCTGCAAGAATTTCATGGTGATGGCTCACGGCGGCGTGAAGAATCGCCCCGGCTTTGAGTTCGTCACCGAGGTGAAGGACAGCACCAAGGCGGTGCGGCTGATCCCGTTCGAGTTCAACACCTTGCAGACCTACATCCTTGAGTTCGGCAACCTGTATATCCGGGTTATCAAGGACGGAGAGCAAGTGCTGGAGGCCAACAAGACCATCACCGGAATCACCCAGGCCAACCCGGCTGTGGTGACATCGGCCTCTCACGGCTTTAGCAATGGCGACGAGGTCTACATCGGCGGCGTTGTGGGGATGACCCAGGTCAACGGGCTGAAGTTCATCGTGGCCGGTGCGACGGCGAACACCTTCCAACTGACCGGGATCAACAGCACCGGCTACACCGCTTACTCTTCTGGCGGCACGGCGGCGCGAGTGTTCACCCTGGTGACGCCATACGTCGAGGCCGACCTCTTCGATCTGAGCTTCGTGCAGTCGGCGGATGTGATGACCATCTGCCATCCGACCTATGCTCCCCGTGATTTGACGCGGACGGGTCACGCCGCCTGGACGCTGACGGCCATCACCTTTGCTCCGAGCGTTGCCACCCCGACCGGGCAGGCGACGGCGGTCACCGGCTCCACCGGGACGACCTACAGCTACAAGATCACGGCGGTGGACGAGGACACCCTGGACGAGAGCCTGCCGACTGCGGCGGTCACGGCCAGCGCAGCATCCACCCTCAATTCGTCGAACTACGTCACCATCACTTGGACCGATCCCGGCGGGAGCGTCGGCCACTGGAACGTCTACAAGCTGAAGGGCGGCTCGTATGGCTTCATCGGAAAGGCCGATCTCGCCACGTTCAAGGATGACGGAATCACCGCCGAGACGAGCGACAGCCCGCCCGAGGCCCGCAATCCCTTCAACGCAACCGGCGACTATCCCTCGGTGACGGGCTATTACCAGCAGCGCAAGCTGTTCGCCAACACCGACAACAAGCCGCAGACGGTCTGGTTCAGCCGCACCGGCAACTATGCCAACATGTCCGTCTCGACCCCGACAAAGGATGATGACGCCATCACGGCCAGCATCGCGGCGCGTCAGGTGAACGAGATCAGGCATCTGGTCCCGCTGACCGACATGATTGTGCTGACCAGCGGAGGCGAGTGGAAGATCAGCGGCGTGGACAAGGTGATCACCCCGTCGAGCATTCGCATCGAGCCGCAGGGCTACCGTGGAGCGACCAAGGTGCCGCCGGTCATCATCGGCAACACGGTGCTGTATATCCAGCGTGGCGAGCTGGTGCGCGACCTGGGCTATGCGTTCGAGTCCGACAGCTACACCGGCAACGATTTGAGCGTCCTGGCCCGGCACCTGTTCGACGGGTACAGCATCGCCGACTGGACCTACGCGCTATCGCCCGATTCCATTGTCTGGGCCGTCCGCAGTGATGGCACCATGCTGGCCCTGACCTATATGCGGGAACATGAGGTCTGGGGCTGGCACCGGCACACGACCGATGGCACATTTGAAGCGGTGGCCTCTGTGGCCGAGGGAGACGAGAACGCCGTCTATGTGGTGGTGCGTCGGAACATTGGCGGGACCAACAAGCGGTATATCGAGCGGCTCCACACCCGCGTGTTCTCCTCGGTCGAGGATTGCTTCTTCCTCGACAGCGCCCTGACCTATGACGGGGCGGCGGCTGACGAGATCAGTGGCCTGGATCACCTGAACGGCGAGACGGTTTCCGCCCTGGCGGATGGCAACGTGATCACCGGCCTGACGGTGACCAACGGAACGGTGACGCTTCCCTACAATGCCAGCGTGGTGCATGTCGGGCTGCCCTACACTTGCGAGATCGAGACGCTGAACCTCGATGCTGGCGGCGGGGCCGAGACGATCCAGGGCAAGAAGAAGCGCATTTCCAACGTGACGGTGCGCGTCGAGGAGTCTCGCGGAATGTGGGTCGGCCCCGACAGTGACCATCTGCGGGAGTACAAGCAACGTGCGACCGAGGCTTATAATGCGCCGATTGCATTGGCGACGGGCGATTTTGAGATTATCCTGTCACCGTCTTGGAACAGCAACGGGCGGATCATGGTGCAGCAGAATGACCCGCTGCCGCTGACGATCCTGTCCATCATCCCCGAGGTGGTAATTGGAAATTGACGTTCGCCGCTGCGGCATTGCCGAGATCATCGAGAACGCCAACTTGGCCGAGTTGCGGCGCGAGTTCGCCGCAGAGGTGGCAACTTGCATCCAGCCCGCCGAGATCAACCGGCTCTATGGCTATCAGACAATGGAGCGCGACGGAACGGTCCAGGCCATCGGGGCATTTCAAGGCGACATGGTCATCGGGTTCATCACCGTGCTGACCCCGAACAATCCCCGCCTGGGAACACCTGTGGCGGCGGCTGACGGGCTGTTTGTCGGCAGGCAGTACCGTGACACCGGAGCCGGTCTGAAGCTGCTCAAAGCGGCTGAGAACTACGCCGCCGAGATCGGGTCGCCGGTCCTGCTTTGTGGATCGCTTCGAGACGGCCCGCTGTCCAAGATTCTCCCCCGGCTGGGGTATGTCGAAACCAACGTGGTCTACGCCAAGGAGCTGCGTCATGGGTGAGATGATCAGCGTTCTGGGGGCGATGTCGGCGGCGGCGGTCGAGAAGGTCACTGCGCTGGAAGATGAAGTCCTGAAGCACCCGCAGATTGATCTGGTGACGGAACATGCATTCCATGCCGGGATGTATGCCCGCACCATCATGCTGCCCAAAGGGGTCATCCTGACCGGGGCGCTGATCCGCATCCCCACCATCCTGGTCTTCAACGGCGATGCCGTGGTCTACCGGGATGATGGCGCGGTCAGGATCACCGGCCACAATGTAATGCTGGGATCGGCGGGGCGAAAGCAGGCGTTCCTCGCGGTGGAGAATACCCACCTGACGATGCTGTTTCCGACCAAGGCGACGACCGTTGAAGAGGCCGAGGCCGAGTTCACTGACGACACCGAGATGTTGATGTCCCGCAAGGAAGACGCGACGAACCGCATTGTAATGGAGGCCTAGATGTCGGGCAGCATATCAGCAACAACTATGGCCTATATGTCCTTTGCGATGGCGGTGGCCGGCACTGCCATGTCGGCATACGGCCAGATGCAGCAGTCGCAGGCTCAGAAGGATCAAGCCGAATATCAGTCGGCAGTCGCCCGGAACAACCAGATCATCGGCGAGCAAAACGCCGCCGATGCGATGAAGCGCGGCGAGATCGAGGCCGATAAGCACCGGGCCAAGGTGCAGCAGCTCAAGGGGACGCAGAGGGCGGCGATGGCTGCGGGCGGGTTTGAGATCGACACTGGGTCGAATCTCGACATCTTGTCCGACACGGCGCAGATGGGAGAGCTTGATGCGTTGACCATCCTCAACAACGCAGAGCGCGAGGCGTATCAGCACAAGGTGGCTGCGATGAACTCTAGCGCCCAGGCGGGGCTGTATGGCATGGCGGCGGCGTCTCAGAGTCCGCTGTTGTCGGGCGGCACCGCGCTGGTGGGTGGCCTTGCGACCGCCGCCGGGAATTATGCCAGATACAACAGCGGCAACGACACCGCGACCAAAAAACCTTAAGGGGAAACCATCATGGTTCGGGTTCCGACAGCGACATCCGCCGGGCTAGGCGAGATCAAGACGGCGTCCGGCGCTTTGCCGATGCAGTCGATCAGCTCGCCGATTGAGGCGTTCGGCGGGCAGGAGGCCAAGGGGTTTATCCAGGGCGGGGCACAATTGCAGGAGGGTGCCGCCGGACTGATGCGGTATGCCGCTGTCGAGCGAGCCAAGGAAGACGAACGCGGAATCCTTGAGGTGCAGGAACAGATCAACCAATGGGAACGCGACCGCATGCGCGGCGAGAACGGCGTCTATAATGTTCGCGGCGGCGCGGCCATCGGCCTGACTAAAAAGACTGAAGAAGATTTCGACGCGGCGAAGGCAAAGTGGCTGGAGGGGAAGACGTTCTCTGGAGCGGGGCAGGTTGCTGCCGAGCGACTGATCACCCGGAGCAAAGACCAGATCGCTGGTCGCGTGTCCGAGCATGAGGCGAAGCAGGAGAATGAATACAACATTGGCATGATTGGGGCCAATGTCACGGCGGCGAAGGAAAAGGCTGCGTTCTTTGCCCACGACTCCAAGGAGAGGGCGCGGGCCGAGGCTGACGTTATCAGCAACTCGGCCCAAATATCAAAGCGCCTGGGCGAGTCTGAAGAGGTTGCCGCCGTCCGCGTTCAGAAAGAACTGAGCGAGATGAACATGGGGGTGATCAACCGTCTGCTGACAGCCAAGGACACCGCCGGGGCGCAGGCAGTTCTCGAAGAGGCAAAGAAGAAAGGGGCCATCTCCGGGGCCGATCTCGGCAAGGCCGAGGCTGCGTTTCAGAAGGTCAACGATCTGGTGAAATCCCAGTCGGAGGAAGACCGGATTATGGGTATGGGATTGGGCGAGTCTGCCGCCCTGGCCGCAGCGCGGGAGATCAAAGACCCCACAGTCCGCGATGAGACGGCCCAGCGGCTGCGGCTCCGGTTTGCTGATGCGGAGCGTGTCCGGTCGAAGAACGAGCGCGACATGCGTAAATCTGCGTGGCAGACCATCATCAATGGCGGTTCCGTTGCCGATGTTCCGCCTGCTGCGCTCGCAGCCCTGGACGGAACCACGATTGGCTCCATGAAGAGCTTCGAGGAAAACCGGGCGAGGAGCGGCCTGGGATTCGGGAAGGTCACCGATCCGGCGACGGAGAATTTCCTACATCGCATGTATATGGACGACAAGGCCGGATTCGCGAGCTATGACCTCCAGCAGCATATGCCCCACATGACCGAGCGCGATTATGGCGTCTGGCAGGGCTACCAGCGCGGCGTTGATTCCAAGAACGAAAAGGAAGCTGCCCGCCAAGCGAACTATGGGCTGTCTGACGGCGTGGCGAAGAAAGCGATGGATGCTGCTGGCATTGCATACGGGGCGAGCGCGAGCAAGAAGGACGCCGAGAAGGCTCAAAAGATATTCTCCCTAACCCGAACCATCGTTGACGAGGCTCATGCCCAAGGGAAGAAGGCTTCCCTCGCCGACATCGAGCGCGGCGTGGCCGAACTTGTCATCAGTGGCGAGGTGGTCAACAACATCTGGAACGACAAGAAACGATTCTCAGAGGTTGTCGGGACTGCCGAGGCCGAGCGGTTTGTGGTCACTGATGTGAAGAGGCAAGCCTACAACATCTACAAGGCGACGGGCGTCCCACAGGATGAAGTTCCAAAGATTGCAAAACAACTGCAAGCGGCTGGAAAGCCTGTTACATTGAAGTCAATCAGGGACGTATATGGAGTGGTGAATCGTGGCAAATGACACGGATTACAGTTCTCCCATCAACGGGGTTTTCAACGATGCCTCGTCTTCTGATGACGACAAATATTCCGCCGCTATAAATCAGCTCTACAAGCCTGCGGCCAAGGCGTCCATCGATATGGGCGTTCGCGCCAATCCAGATGAGGAGGCCCGCAACCGCCAACTGTCGCAATTGACTGGCGTCCCTCCTGATCTGGTGCCGCATGTCGCCAATGATCTGGACGCTAAGGTCAGGTCTGACGCCATCTCTGGGAAGATCGAGAACAGCCCGGTCACCAAGATGTTCTTCGCCGATGTCGGCATGGTGAAGGTCGCCCACGATGATGTGGACAATCTTTCCGCGTTTGAGAACACGGCGAACGGGTTCATGTCTGGCCGTCTGACGGCTCAATATGGCTCTCTGGCGAATCGCATCCGCTCAGATGGCAAGGGGTTGACCCCGGAGGCCAAGGCCGAGCTTGACGCCAATCGCAAGGCGATGCAGGCCAACAAATACGCCGAGACGGGGTTCTCGTCATATCTCGCCAGTGCTGCCGAGTTCATGGGGCAGCGATACGAGAGCCTGACCGATCCTCGCACTGCGGTGATGATGGCAGAAGGCGCAGCGGTCGGCGGCGCTGCCGGTCTGGCTGGCGGCATCTTTGCCCCGGTCACTGTCCCGGCTGGCGTCACTGCCGGTATGGCGTCTGGGTTCTTGGCGCATTCCGCTCTGACGGCATACGAGCAAGAAGGGGCCTCTTCCTATGTCTCCATGCTGGAGGCTGGTGTCGATGAGGACATTGCCCAGGTTTCTTCGCGTGTTGTCGGCGTGGTCAACGCTACCCTCGAAACCGCCGCCGAAAAAGTCGGCCTGTCGATGGCGGCCAAAGGGCTGAAGGCTGTCGTGACCAAAGGCGTGGCCGAGGGCGTCACCCGTGCCACCGTTTCCCTGGCGGCGAAGGAGGCGGGTAAGGGCTACATTCTCGGTATCGGGTCCGAGGTCGGCACCGAGATCATGCAGGAATACGTCCAAGTGGCAGGCGAGAACATCGCCCGCGCACTGACATCTTCGGGCATCCAGACCATCACCCTTGAGGAGGCCAACGCTCGCGCTGCCGAGGTGGCGGAAAAGACGTTCAAAGGCATGGTGCTGCTGGCCGCCCCCGGCCCAGGAATGCGCTTTGTCGCGGAGGCCGGTGCGGCTCGTCGCGGAGAGAAGCAGCATCAGGCTATCATCAGCCTGCACGACAATGCTCTGAAGTCCACCCTCCAAGCCCGTGACCCGGAGCTGGCGGCTCAGTTCCGCGAGCAAGTGCTGACGGCCAATGGCATCGACGAGGCCATCATCGACGGCGAGAAGTTCGCCCAATTCTTCCAGGCCGAGGCGCTGAAAGACCCTGACCTCGCGGCCAAGCTGGACCTGACCGAGGAGGGCCTGCGCGAGGCCATCGAGTTGGGGGCCGAGGTGCGGCTCAACGCCAAGGGATATGCCCATCTGGTGGGAATGGAATCCGCCAAGGGCCTGACCGATCACATCCGACTCCATGCCAGCGATATGAGCGCGGCCCAGGCCAAGCAATACCGCGAGATGGGAATCGGAGAGGAGCTGTCTCGCGCTGCCGAGCGCCTGGACGCCTTGCCCGCCGAGGAACAGGCCGAGGTCGCCACCATCCGCAACGAAATGCGCGAGATGCTGGGCAATTCCTATTCCGCCAAAGAAGCGGACTTCGGCTCGATCCTGATCGCCAGCCGCTATGTCCAGCGGTCGGCGGCGATGGATGGCGCGAAGAGTCCGCTGACCCTGTGGCGCGAGGACAATCTTCAGGTCTTCGGCCCTGGCGAGAACAAGGCCCGGCCCCGGATCGATGACCTGGGTCGCACCATCCTCAAGGCCCAGACCACCACCAAGGAACAGGCTGAGAAAGGAATCGGCCTGTCCAAGTCGCCGATCATGGATTTCCTGATCAAGCGCGGCGGCATCGACCCTGACAGCATCGAGGCGGGGGAAGTCCGCAACATCCTCGGCGGCAAGAAGGCCCGCCCCGGTCTGTTCAAGAAGGGCGGGATGGGTCGCCCGGTGGATACCACTAGCGATCTCCTCGGCCTGCCCACCAGCGGCGCTCGCGGCCTGGACAACATCGTCCAGTCTGAAGATGCCCTGTTCGCCGATACGCAGCCCACTGAGAGCGGTTACGTCGATCCCGGCAGCATCTATGACATGCTGCGTGAAGAGGTCGCCGGGCGTCCATACAGGACGGCGGAACAGCAGGCGCAGTTGGAGGCGATGGACTCCGACGTAACTGCGCTTGAAGCTTTGCTCGACGAATACAACTCCATCACCGGCAACGAGGTTTCGTTGTCCAGCCCGGAGGCCGAGATTCGTTCTGCGGTCGAGGCGATGCAGGGGCAGGGTGCGCTGGAGCAAGTCGGCGACAAGATCGGCATCAGCCCGACAGAGGCCAAGGCGGTTCTCGGCCTGTTTGAGGATATTCGGTTCGGACGGATAGAGGTTAAGGATGGACAAGCAGAGATCATCAGCCGGATCGTCGAAGCAGCCGATGGCGTCAAACTTCTCGACGCTTCCGCCCGAGGAACAAACGCGGCAGCTTCTGGTGCTGGAACAGGTTCTCAACCGGGCGCTGTCAGACGCGGCGGCGGAGTACGTCAAGGGCGCGGGTTTAACCAGCCAGGAATCCTAGAGCTTGAACAGAAGTCTCGCGGCTCGATCATCTTCGGCAAGGACGGGATCATAATCCGCCTGGGCGCGGACAAGGACTTCTCGACCTTCCTGCACGAAAGCGGTCACCTGTTCTTGGAGCAACTGCGCCAGGACTCGGCGATGTCGCCCAAGCTCAAGAAGGACTGGGACACGGTTGTCGAATGGTGGGCGAAGAACACTCCGTCGCTGAAGGCCGAGGCCATCAGGATGGCAGCAAGCCGCAATGACGAGGAAGCCGTCACGGCCATCGGCATGATGACCGATGACGAGGTCACCGCCTACATCCGCACTGGTGCGCCTGGGGCTGGCCGTCTCGGCACGTCGGAATCAGCGCAGGGCTATATCGGCATCGCCATGCACGAACAATGGGCGCGTGGGGTGGAGGATTATTTCCGCACTGGCCGCGCTCCGTCCATCGCCCTGCAGGATGCCTTCAATTCCTTCAAGGCTTGGATCAAGCGCATCTATGCCGGGGCGATGAAGGCCCAGCTTGATGTCGAGTTCTCGCCCGAGGTCAAGGGCGTGATGGATCGCATGATCGCCTCGGACGAGGACATCGCCGAGGTCGAGTATGCGACCAACATGCAGGCGCTGTTCTCCGACGCCGAGTCCATCGGCATGACCAAGGAGACGTTCAAGGCTTACACCGAGTCCGTTCGCCGGGCTGCGGACGAATCCCGCGCTCGCCAGTTGGCGAAGCACATCCGCGAGGAAAACCGCATCCGCATGGAATGGTGGAAGCAGGAAGAGGAAAAGGTCAGGGGCCAGATCGAAGAGGATGTGCATGCCCGGCAAGAGTACGTCGCGCTGTACGCCATCACCAAGGGGACGCTCCCCGATGGTGCCATCCTCGACCTTCCGCCCGGCCAGATGGATCGGGCCGAGGTGGTTCGGCTGCTGGGCAGCGAGGCCGCTCTCAAGGGGCTGGCGAAGAACGGCGGCAAGGTGGTCTACAAGAAGGGGGGAGCCAATCCCGATGTGGTGGCCCAGTCCCTCGGCTATGCCGATGCGATGGCCCTGCTGGAGGCCCTGGGCGCGGTGCGCCCGATGGCCGAGGTGATCGCCGAGGAGACGGAAGCGCGGATGAAGGAAATCCACGGCGACATGCTGACGGATAAAAACTTCGCCGCCGAGAACGCTCTCAAGTCCACCTATCACGATCTCCAGGGATCGGTGCTGATCGCCGAGTTGAACGCACTGCGGAAAAGCACCGACATGCTCAAGCCCGCGTTCGTGCGCCAGTGGGCAAAGGACAAGCTGGGCAAGGAAGTCATCAGCCGGTTGCAGCCGCGCATCTTCCAAGCTGCGGAGCGCAAGCACCGCAAGGAAGCCGCCAAGCAATTCAAGCTGGCGAATGCCGCCGAGGCGGCGCGGTCAAAGTTCCGCGAGCTGATGAACTTCTACATGGCGAAGGAAAGCATCAACGCCAAGGACGAGATCGACAAGGGCCGCGACTACCTCAAGAAGTTCCTCAGTCCCAAGAAAAAGTGGGGCGGTGTCGATGCAGCCTATATCGACAAAATCCGCGTGATCTTGGAGTCGGTCGATCTCGGCCCGCGCCTGACCAATCGTCAGCGGACCATCGAGGAGCTGAAGGCGATCAACGAGTGGATCGCCCGCGAGCAAGAGGACGAGGGCGCAATCCTCAATATCCCCGAGAGAATCCTCCGGGCCGACACCCTGAAGAACTACCAGAACATGACCCTCGACGAGTTCCGCGAGCTGGTGGACACGGTCAAGATGATCGAGACGCAGGGCCGGAAGAAGAAGTCCTTGATGATCAAGGGCGAGCTGGTTGACCGCGAGGAAAAGCAAAAAGAGATTCTCGCGGGCATGGCAGATCTCCCGGCGCTGGGCCGCATCTTGCGGGAGTCCGGCGGGGTCAAGTCGTTCTGGAAGTTCGACAAGCTGCGCCATGCCGCCGCGTCTTTCGATGCGGCGTTGACCAAGCTGTCTACCCTGGCGGAAGTCATCGACGGCACCGTGCGCGGCCCGTTCTGGCGCTATGTGGTCGAGCCGTTCTCGATGGCTGCGGCGCAGGAGTCGGAGATCAAGCGCGAGATCGTCAAGCCGATCATCGACCTGTTCGCCGCCATGCCGTCAGATCAGAAGAAGGCCATGAACGACAGCGTCCGCGTCCCGTCTATGGGCCGGTCCTTCACGCGCAGCGAGCTGATCATGATCGCGCTGAACGTCGGGTCGCAGTCGAATTACGACAAGATGAAGGACGGATCGCTCAAGGATGACTATGCCGGGGCGGCAGTCTTTACGGACCAAGGCATCTCGGACGCGGTGAATCTCCTGACCGATCAGGAGCTGGACATCGTCGAACAGGTCTGGCGCTCGTTCGAGAATACCTATCCGCAGATCGAGGAAATCTATCGCCGCGAGAACGGTGTCGCCCCGGCCAGGGTGGAGGCGCGGACCTTCACCACGGCGTCGGGTCGGGTGCTGACCGGCGGTTATTTCCCGATGATGTATGACTCGGCCCGGTCGAGCGGCGGCAAAATGGCCGAGGCCAAGAGCGCCTTGGAGGCTATGCAATCCGCCGAGGTGAAGGCGTCGGTCTTCAGCGGCATGACCAAGGGCCGCACGGGGTTCTCGGCCCCGGTGCTGCTGGACATCGGACGCCTGCCCAGCCAGTTCAGCCGGGTGGCGCATTTCATCTCTCATTATGAGGCGGTGCGCTCGTCCAGGCTGCTGGTGAAAGGCCCGGTGCGGAAGGAAGTCATCAACAAGGTCGGGCCGGAATATGCCGATCTGATTGACAACATGCTTGGCTACATCGCCAACAACGGCGTGACCTCCACCGATGGAATGGACCGCCTCGCCGGGGCGATGAAGTCCAACGTGACGGCGTCGATCCTGGCCTATTCGGCCTCGACGGTTTTCATGCAGTTCCTGGGCATTACTTCGGCCATCACCGGCATCGCCAAGAACCCCGATGGCACACAGTCCATGAGCAAGGCCTCGCTCCAACTCTCAGCGGCGATGGCCCGCTATCTGAGCAAGCCGAAAGAAACCCGGCGCTTTGTTATGGAGCGTTCGGCGATGATGAAGAACCGCATCGACTCAGCCGAGACGATGTTGTCGGACATCGCCGCTGATCTGGAAGGCGAGTCCAGCAAGATCAGCAAAATGCGGGCGGCTGGCTTTAAGATGATCGCCGGGGCGCAGTTCTATGCCGTCGATCTCCCCACTTGGATGGCCGCATACGACAAGGCCCTTCAGACGATGGACGAGGGCGAGGCCGCGCTGCATGCGGATTATATCGTCGAGACAACTCAGACCGGCGGCGGGTTGAAGGACAAGTCCATGTTCCAGACCAAGGGCGGTCTATGGCAGATGCTCCAGTTCTTCTATGCCCCGATGAACGTGCTTTACAACATGCTGACCGGCGGCGCTCCGACTGTTCGACCCATCGACAAGGACGTTGTAGGCCGGTGGGCGGCGCGGTATCTCGTCGCCATTGTGGTGATGACCGCGATGGAAACTGCGATGAAGGGATGGGAAGACGAGGACGATGACGGCGACGAGGACATGGCAGACTTCGCCAAGTCGGTGGCGGTCAAGTCCGCGCTGTTCCCCTTCGCCCTGATCCCCGGCGTCCGCGAGATCGCGTCTGGCGTGGCCGGTGACTTTGGATATTCGATCAGCCCGATGGCGTCTATCGGCGAGAACACGGTGAAGTCCTATCGCTCGATCTCCAGCGACATCGACTCCGGCGAGTTCAGCAAGGCATCACTCAAGGCCCTGGCCTCCACCTTGGGCGGCGTTGCCGGGCTTCCCTCGGTCCAGTTCAATCGGCTGGTCGAGCTGATCAATGCTTTCTACGAGGGCAAAGAAGTCGGCCCTCGCGACTTCCTGTTCGGATATAAGGACAGGGAATAGACTTGTATCCTAATTGGCGGTATAAAAGCCTATCCACGAAAGGGGACGTATCTTGACCATTAGCTCCTCCGTCGCCAAGAGCGGCCCCTATAACGGGAACGGCGCGACTACGTCGTTCTCGTATGGATTCAAGATCATCGACGAGGCGCACATCCAAGTCATCTTGACGGATGTCGATGGCGTCGAGACGGTCCAGACCATCACCACCGACTATACCGTGACCGGGGTCGGGGTTGATGGCGGCGGCAATGTGTCGATGGTGGTGGCCCCGGCGACCGGCGAGCTGCTGACCCTGAAGTTGGATGTGCCTCTGACCCAAGAGGTCGATCTCGAAAACCAGGGGGCATTCTTCGCCGAGACGATTGAGTCCGCGTTCGACAAGGTCACGCAGATCGTCGTGCAGCAGCAGGAAGTCCTTGATCGCTGCGTTCAAGTTGACATCTCATCCGGTGACGATCCCGCCGCCATCCTGGACAGCATTGACGCGAGCGTTGCCGCCGCCGCTGCATCTGCCTCCTCTGCCTCTACCTCTGCCAGCACCGCCACCACCCAGGCCAGCAACGCCAGCACCAGCGCGACAAACGCTGCCACGGCCAAGACGAACGCCGAAACCGCAGAGACGAATGCGGAGACTGCCCAGGCTGCCGCTGAGGCTGCCCGCGATCTGGCGCAGGGATATGCCGATGCCGCTGACGTGGCGAAGATCGAGTGGCAAGGCGCTTGGCAGACCAGCACTGCCTATGCTTTGAACGATGCCGTGAGCAACGGCGGGTCGAGCTACATCTGCATCGTGGCCCATACCTCCGGGACGTTCGCCACCGATCTGGCAGCGCTCAAGTGGGAACTGCTGGCGCAGAAGGGAACGGATGGTGCCGGATCGCTGACCAGCATCACCGCAGGCACCGGCCTCACGGGAGGCACGATCACCACCAGCGGGACGATTGCTGTTGATGTTGGCACCACGGCGAGCAAGATCGTCCAGCTTAACGGGTCGGCGCAACTTCCCGCCGTTGACGGGTCCCTGCTGACAGGCATCACGGCCACAGATCAGAACGCCCTCGGCAACATTGCGCTGCTCAATATGCGGCTAATGCTAACCACGTCAATTACCACCGGAGCCTTGGTGGGCGGAAAGCAATGGGAACTCTCCACCGACGAGTGGGGGGCCACCAGCACCAACGAGACATACACGGCGGGAACGCCGAACTATTATACGAACAGCACGTCTCAGACCCAGATTGCTCAAGGCACCGGGACGGCCATTGGCGACATGACTGAGTATGGGGGGCTGGCCGCAGCTTTCGACAGTAACACGTCTCAGGCGTCTGGCGCGGGAGCTTTGAAGACGGGCGGGGCGTCTGCTGGTGTTGGTAAAACCTGGGGTTCCGCAAAGACCGTCACCGGGTTTAAGACCTGGGGCGCGAGTGATGATGGCTACTACAGCGCATCAAGCCCAACAATCACCGCTACGCTTAAGGGGTCTAACTCAGGGTTCAGCCTCGGCGGTGGAACCACACTCGGGAGTGCGTCAATCACCGATGCGCCGAGTGCGAACATCATAAAGTTGACGGGCATCACATCGAGTAGCGCGTATACCAGCCATTGGATAGAGTTCAGCAGTTCAGGAACTCCGAGCCAATGGTATTGCGCGGAAGTGCAGTTCTTTGAAGGCGGAACTACTTCCGACATGACGCTGATCCCCGACGCCAGCGTCACCGTATCTACCGCCCCGACGTACATGGATACTTTTGTCCTTTGGAAGGACGACAGCGGGTCCGCCGTGCTCGGGACTGACTTCACCATCGAGCTATCCCGTGATGGCGGCACGACCTACACCGCTGGGACGCTGACCAACCTCGCCAGCTATGACGGGACATACAGTCTGCTGCGAGCCCGCGCCAACGTATCGGCCCAGCCCAGCGGCACGAGCATGCTTTGCAGAATCAAGACCCTCAATACCAAGGCCCAGCGCGTTGCCGCTCCGGCCATCTACGCGGAGTAGCCCCATGGAACAGTGGCTGATTGATTTACTGGCGGTGGTCCCGGATGACGGGAATTGGCAGAAGCGGAGGCGCATGCTGTACCTCGCTCGCTGGCCTGACCACGCAATCCGAGCGGCTGAGTATGACGCCAAAATGGGGGATACTGCGTCGATTGACCGGTATCTAGCCGAGGTAGCAGCCATCAAGGCGGCGGTGCCTAAGGTATGACCGCCGCCGCTCTCATAGCCCTGTGGGCCGTCCTGGGCGGCCTGTGGCGTCGTGTCTTCGGTGGTTATACTGGCCTGCCCCGCAGCGTCTGCTACGCCCTGATGGCCCCGCTGATGGCCCCTGTGGTGTTTTTTCTGGCGCAAACAACGTGGCCGCTCTGGATGGCGTGTCTCGCGGCAATCGCCATCACCGCCGCCTTCCTGCTGTTCTTCGTGGTGTCCTTCTACCCCGGCGGGAAGTTCGTTGACGACCGAGACGTGATGTTGAAATACGGCCCCTTCGGTCACGGCTACGTCTGGGCACATCGCTACTGGCGCGACGAGTGGAACCGTGGGGGTTTCATCGACGGGAGCAACGCTGTCGGCGAGATACTTCTCGGGGCCAGCTTCTGGGGTTCGGTCGGCCTACTCTGGTTATGGGTGGTGTGATGAAACTCTGCGCTACAGCCCCTAAGCTTTGTGCTCTCGCCCGCCAGTTCGTCCGCGAGCTTGTCGGTCTGTGGCGCTACGGCGATACGCGCCCTGCTACCCTGGCGTCGATCCTGTCGGCCTATGCATGGGCTGGCTGCCTGCTGTGGCCGGGTGAGACGATGGACCGCCCCACCTATCACCATATGGCCGAGGTGATGGATACGGACGAGAAGTGGGCGGCGCTGTTCATCATCGTCGGCTCTCTTCAGCTTTGGCGGCTCTACGCGGCCACATCCCGGCGCTTCATCCGATACGACTACGCCTTGAAGATCATCGCGTGCAGCATGTGGACCTTCGTCGGCCTTGCCTGCATGTTCTCGATCTACCCTCCGCCCGCCGCCATGTCTGACACCCTGGTTATCGCCGTTGGAACATGGTGGGACATGGTTCGGTACGACAGCCACCACTGCCGTATCTGTGACGAGACTGTGTGCGAGAAGGGGGATTGTCCTTATGCCCGATAATCTCCTCCCCGAACTGGGTGGCGGCACCTGGGCCACGATCCTGACCGGCCTGGGCGTAGGCGGCACGGCTATCTACAAGGCTTTCCGTAAGGTCAAGGAAGACAAGACCGACGACCGCGACAAGGAAAAGCACGACTCGCAGACGGACGCGCACATCGCGCATCTGAACCGTGAAATCGCCCGCCTGACCACGGAGCTGAAAGACCTTGCCCTCGATGTGAAGACCTTGACTAAGGAGAAGGCCGAGCTTGTTGCCGCAGCCGCTAAGGCACAGGCCGAGGCGCTTATCTGGCAGTCGAAGGTCGTCACCCTGGAAACCGACGT
>Ga0181343_1000362_pt1 | contig 20802 bp, 15 predicted proteins | sample Su13VDMLBSD_FD_130110 | JGI IMG/M metagenome (GOLD analysis project Ga0181343, IMG submission 130110) | Freshwater viral communities from Lake Michigan, USA - Su13.VD.MLB.S.D | ecosystem: Environmental > Aquatic > Freshwater > Lake | place: USA: Michigan | collected 2013-07-15 | reverse complement strand
TGATTATGTTACTCAAGAAAACTCTGGTATGGTTAATCAGTTTAACGCTGTTAAGATAGAGTTTAATACTGGTGATAAAAATGTTTCCGACATTCAATTGGTTTTCAAAGAAAGTAACTCTGACTTTGTATACATAATTGATACCTTTAATAAATCAAAACAATCTTGGTCAAATGATGCGACGAAAAACTTTATCTTTTCAAACAATAAAATATACAATATATTACCAAGTGATGAGATTAAGCGACTTTTTGATAATGTTCCCTTAAAAGCCAAATCTCAAGAGTTTATAAGTAATAGACTTATTTATGGAAACTATGTTGAAGGTCAAAATATGATTGATGTAGATGGTTTTCCAATTAAGGCAGATTACAATGTTAGTTACGAGTCAGAAGATTTTAGTGACAACTTAGCGAATGTGAACTTTGAGGAAATTAATGAGATTAATGATGTTGTTGTTATTGACCTTTCAGATAAAGAGCTAAAAAAAGGAAGTATTTTAAATATGTTCTTCAATGTAAATTCAGACCTTAGTTTTTACGCTGGAGATTATTTTCAAGGTGGTTACGCTTCTAATGGTGCTTTTTGTCAAATACTTACAACTTCCCCACACTCATTTTCTACTGGGGATGAAATCTATTTTAACGCTCTTAGTGGTTCTGAAACAGATGGTTTTTATACCATTACAGTAACGAGTAGCACTGAGTTTTACTTTACATCGTCTAGTACAACAAGTGGCTCTTGTAGCGCTTCAACATATAAACCACGTAATTTTGGTGGAAGTACTTACACATGTGGATTGTCTTATTATTTAACACAAAACTATGCTAATGCTCAAGAGTTGTCGTTAGCTCCAGATTTCATAAACTTTATTTCTGTAGTAGCAACAACAAACTTTGTAAACAACTCTTCTATAATTGCTGTTGAAGATGAAGATAATTCTTATGTGGGTAAGTTTTTGCCATTCCAAATAATGTCAAGCACCAATGTAAATGCTTTAAAAATAAAATTACCCTATGTAAACCATAAGGTTTGGTTAAACGCTCCTACAACGCCAGAGATTTACGATACAACAAACTTTACTGAATATATGAAGTTTATCGAAAACTCTGTATTGGTAGACATCTCTGAAGGTAATTCATTAGCTAGTTGTAAATCAAACAGAAGTTATGAGGCTGGTATTGTTTATTTAGATGAGACTGGAAGATATAGTACCGTTATAACCAACGAGTCTGACTCTGATGGAACTGTCTTTATACCTGTTTCACAAAGTTATAAGAAGAACACTTTAAATTTAGAAATAAACCACAAAGCTCCAAGATGGGCTAATAGATATAAGATATTCGTAAAGGATAACAAACTTGAATACCAAACAATATACGGAACTTTTGTATTTAAAGATGGTAATTTTTTATGGATAAAACTTGAAGGTCTTGATAATCAAAAAGTTAACATTGGAGATAATCTTATATTAAAAAGAGATATCAATGGCCCAAGAGACTTCTTAACAAAGGTTGAGGTTTTAGATTACAAGACACAACTATCTAATTTTATTGAGTCTACTACATTTGAAGAGCCTCAAGGTAATTATATAAAGATAAAAAATACAGACTCAATAGACTTGAATAGCGCAGATAAAGTTTTTAAAACTGCATCAGATGGTTCTTCTAGTAGAGTTGAGTCTGCAACTGCTAGAGTTGAATTATTTACAACATATAATGGAACATCTTATACTGATTACATTATACCTATTGGTTCTAAAATAACAATATCATTAAGGAATACAAAAGGAGGTAGCAGCGGAGGTAGTTATACTTACGAAAAAGATTTTATAACTCTAAATGAGTACGCTAGTTTCTATGAGTTCTATCAAACAGAAGTTGTTTCAGCTCTTCCTTTTTATCCTGAGTTTTTTAGATTACAAGATGGGTTTGATATTAATAATGCAATAAACCACCTTCCTGTATCTTCAAGTGGTTACTTGTGTATGAAGGTACAGAGTATTATGAATGGTAATGGTCAAAATACAACCATAATGGAAATGGACATTACCGTGTTATCTTCCACTGGTTTGTTAATTTTTGAAACCGACCCTAAAGACAAGTCTTCTCAGATATTTTTTGAAACACAAGACACGTATTTAATTGATGAAGATGGAAACCATTTGGGTAAATATGATGGTGATGTAGACCAAGATGCTATTGGTTTAATTCCTTGTAGTATAAAGCTGAACTTCTACAATTGTTTTTCTCAAGGTAATGGTGCTGAAAGTTATATAGTAAGAGATAAGTTCAATGGAAATTATCTTTCTACAGCAACAAGAGGAAATGCAGTTGAAATAGATGGTTACAGCCAAGTTAGAAATATAGCGTCTTTAACTTATAGTGGGGCATTTGATGAAACAACAAACTACAACTCACTAAACGAGTTTAATTTGTCAAGAGCAAACTATAAAGATTTAGATGATAGATACGGCTCTATTCAAAAGCTATTTACTAAAGACACCAACTTGATTGTTTTTCAGCAATACAAAGTACATAATATTCTATACAACAAAAACATTTTGTTTGACTCAATAGGCGGTGGTCAAGTTACCTCTATAGAAAACGTGTTAGGTAATGAAGTTCCGTTTGCTGGAGAGTTTGGTATTGGTAATCATCCAGAGTCATTTGCTTACTATGGAAACGCAATGTACCATACAGACCACAACAAAAGAGCGGTTATAAGAATAGGTGGCGATGGAATACAAGCTATCTCTCAAAATGGTATGGTATCTGAATTTGTTAAGCTGTTTGACCAACACAAAAACACATTTATCTTCGGTGGTTTTGACGATAAGAAACAACAATATTACATTACGTTTACAGACATCGAAAAGAATATAGAACAAGAAGAGTTGCTTTGTAACACAGAGATATCTGGTATTATAACAGACAATAAATCGTATTCATTTATAGTTCCAGTTCCAACTCAGACATTCACTATGAGTATTCAATTTAGCTTTTCAGCGAGTTCGAATATAACAATATCTTCTGGAGATTCTTTTGATACACAATCTGGCATTAGCGGAAGCGGAACTATTACTTACGAGAAAACCACTAATTTAGATTATATAGAGTTCCTTGTAACAACAGATGAAGAAGATAAGGTTGACTTTTCTTTAATACCAGAATGTCCAGAAATCCCTACAGGTAAAGTAGTTTTGATGGTTGTTAATGATGAGGCAGATGCTTCTAAATCAGCTCAAACATCTTATACTTGGAAAGAGTTAGTTTCTGGAGCTAGTGGTGGAAACTTAAACAATGAAGTTCTTGAGGCTAATGGTGTTTCAAGAAATGAGATGTTGGTTGGAAATGAAGGCTTTAATGAAATACCAGCAAATAACTCTACTGTTTCTGTAAAAGTAAAAGATGGTTCTTTTGACTTTACACCTTGTAATAGAATTGGTTATTTGGTTTCAGACCTTGAGTTAGACATCAATACTGCTATATCTTTAGCGTCTTGGCTTGAATTAGATTTTGTAGGTGATACTGCAAAAAGTTCTTTTATATTTTCAAAACCAAGTGAAGACCACATATTATATTTGATATGGGATTTAGCTTCTAAAATTTCTTTACAGAACGAAAATGTAACAGTTAATGAGTTAGAGTCTTTAACGATAGATGTTCTTGCTAATGACTTCTATATAGACCCTGTAACAGTATCTATTGTTTCTGGACCTTCAAACGGAACTGCTTCTGTTGTGGACAACCAGATTGTTTATACTAATACAGGTGGAGTTAACGACTTTATTATCTATGCTGTTGAAGATGAGTTTGGATGTTCTGTAGAATCAACTATAGACATAGGAATTACATCAACAGATTTGTGTTATAGATTTACTTCGTTTAAATACTTCTCTGATTTACCAGAAGGAGAGACAGAAGAGATTATAGAGTTCGAATATATTGGATGTGATGATACAACACAAACTATATCATTTACAATACCACCTCCATCTGGGCCACCACCACCTATTACTTTCTATAAAGATTATGTTTTCAATGATGAGATTTTTGACCCAATAATATGTTGTAGAGCAGGAAGCGTAACTCAGATAGGTGGAAACGTAATATTACAACCAGAGTACAATACTTATTCAGAATCACTATTTTGTAGCACTTAAATATGGCAGTAACAATATCTTTTGACGAAAAAAACAATGGTTGGACATCGAATTGGTCTTTCATTCCAGAATCTTACTTAAAGATTAAAGGAGATATGTATACTTTTAAAAAGGGAAAGCTGGCACTTCACAATGTCAGCAATGTTCCTTTTAATAGGTTTTACGACGAGAATGGAGATTATGAAACATTTGATTCAAGCATTCAAACCGTTATAAACACATCTCCAAGTGAGGTTAAGGAATTTAAAACCATCTATATAGAGTCAAACGTAAATAACTTTGATGTATTGATTGATTCCAATATGGATAGTGGCCACATATTAAAAAGTAGTTTTAGTACAAGAGAGGGAGAGCATTACGCTTTCATTAGAAGAAATTCAAACTCAACACTAAACTTTGACTTGCTTTCTATTCAAGGAGTTGGTGTTCCTACTACGGTTGTTGGAAATGTATTTGAGTTTAAGTCAATACCAAATATCGTTTCAAGTGGAGATGTTTTGTGTGTATATAATCCATCACTTCAAGAATACGAATCTGTTTCTACTGTTGATACTTATGACTCTACATCTATAACCATTAACACTCCATTAACGCCTTATTCGTACCCACCAAACGGAATTGTATTCGTTGCTAAAAACCCGATAGCAGAGAGTTATGGTATTAAAGGTGCTTACGCTAAAATAAGATTAACAACGGAAGACCCTACTGTAGAAACGGTATTATACGCACTAAATTCAGAGGTGGTTAAATCTTACCAATAATATTCATATCTTTGCAGTAATATGAATTATAGAGCGCTAACATCTAATGATTACGGTATGCTTTGTGAATGGTGGTCTTTTTGGAGATTTGCCGCACCACCTCAACACGCATTATCAACATCAGGAATTATAGTGTTTGAAGGAGATATACCTGTTTGTGCAGGTTTTTTATATGGAACAAACTCAAGCTTTTGCTTAATCGAGTTTATAGTTTCAAACCCAAATGTAAAAGACAAAGAGTTACGTTCAAATGCTATGGAGTATTTAATTAACTCTTTATGCGATATAGGAAAGCAAAGTGGTTTCTCTCTTGTGTTTTCATCGCTTAAAAACCAGAACCTTATAAATAAATACAAAGATTGTGGTTTTACAGAAGGAAGTAATAATTGTGTTGAACTAATAAAAGGAATATAATGGCAGCAGTTACATCAGTTGCAATTGGAGCAGTTACAGCAGGGGCTGGAATATATCAAGCTGTAAAAGGTGCTGAACAAAGAAAAGAGGCTCAAGCGGCTATGGAGAACTATAAAGTACCAGACTTAGTAAATTACGCAGAAGGTCTTCAAGTGGCTACAATGGGTGCTGAATTACAAAAAGAAATGCTTGGTTCATCAATTAACACTGCTATGGAAACATTACAAGCTTCTGGAATTAGAGGTGCTATAGGTGGAACTCAACAATTAGTTGAGCAACAAAAAATTCAATCAGCTCAAATAGCTGCTGGAATAGACCAACAACTTGCTGAAAGAAGTAGAATGATTGCTCAAGAAAATGCTAATTTAAGAGGTATGAGAGAACAAAGATATCAACAAGATATTGCAGCTCTTTCTTCTCAATATAATGCTGGAAATCAAATGTTTTATTCTGGTCTTCAAAGTGGAATACAAGGTCTTGCAAGTGGCGCACAAACGGCTGGTAATTACCTTCAAACAAATGCATATATTGATGCTTTGAGTAAGTCAAATAATTCTGGTAGATATAATTTTAATCCTTTAGGAAAATAATTATGGCAATAGGTAAAGTTAACGCATACGCTTCGGTTACAGCACCTCAAGTTGATTTTGGTGCTATTGCTCTGAACGCTCAAAAATTCCAACAAGCAGCTGACGATGAAAGGCTGAAAATGGCTATGACTTTGGCTACTCAAAAACCAAAGGAGATTAAGGGTTTAGATGTAAAAGTGCAAACTACTGGACACTCTGGTTTTGATAATATTGGAGCAAGAACTCTTGCTAAATACCAAACAGAATTTTATAACGCAACAAAATCAGGAAATATTGAATTAGCAAATAATATCGAGCAACAAGCGTATCTTTTAACCAGTCAGATGGGTAAAATGAAGGAAAGTTTTGGTGCGTATGAAAAAGCTCTTAGCGAAAATAAAATATCTGATGCAAGTCAATTATATACATTTGGAATTAACGCTGTTTTAAATGGAAAGTACAATACAGAAGAAGTTGATGGTGAGATTAGACTTATTCCATACCAAACAAGAGCAGATGGTGAATTAATTCTTGATGCGAATAATAAACCGCAACCTTTAGAGTGGACAAATGCTTATGGTGAAACAAAGAAATATTTCACTATGAACGACATTAACAATTGGAATGCTATGATTGTTCCAAATACTGACTTTGAAAAAGATGTTATACCGAAGCTATCAAAAACAGTTTCTCTCGATAGTATGAAGATTGAAGATGGTAAAATCACTACATCTGAAACAACTTTAACACCCGAGAAACAAGATATCATTTTAGACAAAACACAGAGGTTATTGATTGAAGATAGAAATACAATGATTAATGCTTCAAGAAGATATTTTCCAGATGAATTTAAAACAGCTAAAAAAGAATACTCTCAAGATGATTACAAGAAAGTAGCTGACGCTATGGCTCAAGACATTTTTCCTATTTACAAAGAGAATTATTCAAGAACAGAAGACGAGGCTAAACAAGTATATTTAAGAAATACCTCAAAAAGTAAAATACCACGTTTATCTACAGACCCTGTAATTTCTAAGGATATAAAAATAGTTGTTGGAAAAGAACAAAGAAAAACAAATGTAACAGCTTGGACTGTTAGTGGTGAAAAAGGTAATAATCCAGATAAACTTACAAACGCACTTGGATATACTAAAGATGGTCTTCCAATAATAACCTACACACAAAAAGGTTCTGTAGGTATGGGTACTGGTTCTGCTGGTGTTTCAACTAAAGATGGTGTATCTACTATAGGCGGTAAAACAATTATTATTGGTGGTGAAGATTCGACCACAGCTATTGCTCAGTTGATTGGAACACAATATTTTGAAAATGGAAAAACCAAAACAATTGAGTCTGCTGTAGATGTTGCTAACTATATATATAGAGGTGCTGAAAAAAATGGTGAAAACAGTGCTTTATTAAATAAAATCAAGATTGAAATTAAAAATAATATGGGATTAGTATATAACCCAAGAACAAACTCATTCCAAAGTATAAAAAATCAATAAAAGATGGCTGAAAAAGAGTTTACATTAAAAGACGTAGAAAATATATCGAAAGAATTAAATATTCCTATTGAAGAAATTGCCGATACTTATGGTTTTGATTTAAAAAAAAAAGAGTCTACCGAACCTGTAAGTTCTCCGCAACAAGAAACTGCTTTGGAATCTACTACACAACCTACGGAAGAGGAGCAACCTCCAAAGAAAAAACGTGGTTCTGTGGTTTCAAAAAAACCAAGTCAGGGTCAGCCTTCGGAATCCTCTGTTGGGAAGAAAGATAAAAACATATATTACTACAATGTAAATCCTAAAGTTGGAGCTGTGGAATCTGAACCAGAAGTTCCTAAAGGATACACTACGGTTAAAAAAGTTGAAAACAGCAAGGAAGTTGAGCTTTGGAAAAAACAAAAAGCAAAGTTCAATCAAGATTCTGAAGAAAAGCCAAAGGGTAGTTTTGTTCAACAATTAAAAGAACAAAAGAAACAACAAGACCTTACTGGAAAGAGAGAACTTATTGAGGCTAAAACTGTAGTTAAAGACCAGCCAGAACTAAAATCAGTAATCGAAGCCAAAAAGACTATGGCTGACGTTTATAATGAAAAAACTCAAAAGGTAGAAATAAAACCCCTTAATCTTCCAAAAGTAGATTTTAATTCTGGTTTTTTAAGCTTTGATAGCCTAAACGAAATAGACAAACAACTATCTTCAGTTGGTGTTGGTATTAAAACTATTAAATACGGTGAGGGAGATGTTGAATTTAAAGCCAATCAAAATACTTTAAAAGACTTTAGAAATCAAGAAAAAAGTTGGTATCAGTCAGCTAAAGTAAAGGTTGGTGATATATCATTAACAAATGACGACAAATTAAAGATTGAAGAAGAATACAACTCTGATTTAAACAGAACTGGTCTTTTAGATGAAACAGAAGATTTATTCAGAAGCGTAACAAATATAGCTGCTTTTAAGTTTACTGGAGAATCACAATTAAATGTTAGAGGGGATAACTTCGCTGATATTCGTACTGATTTAATGAAGGAAGACCCTAAGTTTAAAGATTTAAAGCCAGAGCAAAAAGAGCAGAAAATAAAAGAAAGATACTTTGAGATAAAACAAGACGCAATACTTCTAAACAAGTATTACGATGCCGCTGAAAAATTAACCCCACAAGAAAGATTTGCTATAACAAAACAGAGTAGAAACTTATTAGCGGCTACTCAAAAACAAAACAAAGCAGAGTTTGATAAAGTTGCTGCTTTAAATGTATCTATTGAAAATCTAGTAGAAAAAAGAAACACTCTAACAGAACAGGCAAAACAATCTAAGAGTAAAGAAGAGTTTTCTAAGATAGAAAAAGAATACAACCAGAATGAATCTGCAATTTCTGGATACTACAGTGAGTTAGTAAAATCAAGAAACAACTACTATAAAAGCGCTGAAAAAATAAACGATTTAAAGGTAGCTGTAAATGGATACTCTGCTGAAACAAATGAGTTTATAGACATAGCCAAAAGAGTTAAGGCTTGGGGTTACGGAGCTATAGCTAATATGATGCAGTTTGGTAAAGACTTCTATAAAGATATTGGTGTTCCAGTTCTTGGTGAAAAAGAGTTTCAAGAAGAGGGTCAAAAAGGTATAGATGTATTCGCTAAAAAACAAGAGGAAACTATTCAAGGCCTTAGAAAAGTAGATGAAGTAGACAGTATAAGTAGCGCCTTAAACAAAACCACAGAAATATTTGGTGATAGTTTAGGTATGGTTATGGCTTTAACATACGGAGGGCCTGCTGGAATGGCTTGGATGAGTCTTGATACTGCTGGCGCACAATTAAGAAATATAAACGACCAAAACAGAGCGTTTAAATCAGCGTTATCTGATGCAGAAGATAAGGGTGAGAAGAAAGTTACTTTTGATGGAAAAGAATACGATGTAGAGAAAAATAAGAATAAAAATCTTTACGGAGATACACAAAAGTGGGTAAGTGCTGTTGGTTATGGTTTAGCTATGCAACTACCCCTTCTTCAGCAATTAAAAACAATAGGTAATCCTATACTTAGAAATACAGCTCCAGAATTATTATCTAAATCATTTGGAGAAAAATTAGTACAGCAATCCACAAGGTTTGGTCAAGAAACAGCTAAACTAGATGTTATTTTAAGAGGTACAAACGTAATAAATGGTCTTAATGATAAATATGTTTTAGGAAAAGATTTTGACCTACTTAAATCTTGGGGTGGTTTAGACCAATCTTTACACGCTGTACTTCTTCACTCAATGAATGTTGGAGCAGCTCATATTAAAGGCGGAGAGTCATCTTTATACTTAAACAATAAAGAAACGTCAAAGATATACGAAAACTCCGTTAGAGCTAAAGAAATTGGTGTTAAATTAGAAGACACAAGTCTAACTCCAGAAGCAAAAAAAATCCTTATAAAAGAAGGGGAGTTATTAGAGGCTGAATCAAAAGAATTAATAGATAAAGGCATTGATAGACTTGCGGAAATGCCAGTCGAAGATAGAAACTTGGTTTTAGAATTAACCAATAAATCTAATAAGATTAAGACAGAAGCTCAAGAGGTAAAGGATTCAAACCTATCTAAAGAGGATAAAGAAGTTCAACTTCAAAGACTTAAAAACGAGTATAAAAGAGTATTTGATAAGATTGACGAAATAAACACATCTTCAAGAAAAAGAAATGATGGTTTTTACGGATTAAACGATAAAGAGCAAAAGAAAAGAATTGAAGATGCGAAGAAAAATCTTGAGTCAAAATCTGATGAACCTATTTCAGATAGAGATGCAAAATACAAAGCTATATTAGATTACAACACAGAGGCTTTAAAATCTGAGGTGTATTACTATAGTACAAAGAATGGTGATGTAAAACCAGAAGAAGTGCCTGATGGATACACAAGTGTAAAAGAAGTTAGCAACTCTGAGGAATTAAATCGCTATATCTATCAAAAGATGAGCGAAACAAAATCTGTTAGTGAACTTGAGGCTATAGAGTTTGATAAAAGAAGTGATGCAGAACACGCTGAATTTATTCAGAAGAAAACGGCTGAGGTGTTACACCAAAGAGGTTTCTTAAACAACGAGATTAAACTTGCTTTAAGTGTGATGAATGCCAGAGCTAATGCTAGTGGTTTTGGTAACGCTTGGTATAGACAGATTGAAAATATTGCTAAAGGGGATTTTGTTCAAAATAAAAAAGTACAAAACCAATTATCACTAAAACACGGAAGCCCTCACAATTTCCCTAAAGAGATTTTAGTTGAAAAAGCAGATGGAACAAGAGAATTTTTAGTTGGAACTCCAGATGAAATGCCACAAGTACCTAATGGTTACAAAGTTATAGAAAAGTATCCAAACGGAAGGTTTAGAACCGACAAGATGGGTACAGGAGAAGGTTTTCAAGTATTTGGTTGGGGTTTGTATTTTACGGAAATTGAATCTATTGCTAGACATTATGCCGAAAAATTAAGTAGAAACATTTATAAGTACGATGGATTAACTATTGATGAAAAAGAAGCTAAAGGAGATTTAATAGACCCCACAACTCACTTATGGATTAGAAGGTTAGAAAGAACAAAACCTACAGATAAAGCGGATGCTTTAAAATGGTTTGAAAGTAGAAAAGGTGATATATCTAAAAATCAACACAATGAAATTTTAAGTATTATAAATAACATGGAAATACCGATTTCTGCTAAAAATATTTATGATGCATCAATCCATAAAGGAAAAACACCTGACCAATACACTTGGTTGGAGTGGGATAAACCTTTGAGTGAAAGACAATTAGACTTAATAGAAAAACAAGCAGAAAAAGAAAATATTGAAATAAATGTTGATGCTATAAAAGAAAATGAAGTTAAAGCTAAAGATATTTATAGAGAATTAGGTACATTAATTACTCAAAAAAATGGAAAAGATTTTAATGTAAGTCTAGATTTTTTAAATTCAGCTTATAAAGAAGCTTCTTTATTTTTACTTAGAGCAGGAATAGATGGTATAAAATATCCAGCAGAAAGTATTTCTCGTGTAGCAACATCAGATACAGCAAGAGGTTCCAACTATGTGGTTTTCGACGAAGCAGCAGTAACAATCGAGAACAAAGTTCAATTCCAAGAAAACAGACAACCTTCTGATTATAAAAAAATTGCAAATGAAATTGTTACTAATAAGGAGTTAAACACTATAAGGGCTTCTTTAAGAGCTTCTTTCCCTGATTCTTTTACGTTAGAGATATTAGATGCTATAGCTAAAGGAGAAAGTTTTGATACAGGAATATATCATCTTAACGAAATAATTGATTATGCTATAGACAACGGTGTATCAGTTGATTTTATCTCTAATTTGATTCTTGAATTAGATGAGAATTTAGCTGATAAAAAAGGAATCAACTCAAAAAGAAGTGCAATAAATTATATTTTAAACATTGGTCAAAAAGGAACAATTACAAAATTAGGTCAAAGAGCTATTGGTACAGAGCTTCAATTCCAAGAAAACAGACAACCACTTGGAGCGGCTGAAACTTTAGAAAATGGAAGAATGGTATTACACTTTTTTGAAAACGCAAACCTATCAACTGTTATACACGAAGGATTAGGACACGTAATGGAAAGAGAGTTAACACCAGAGCAGATGATTGTGATACAAGAGTGGGCTGGAACAGAAGGTTGGACTAACGAAACAAGTGAGGCTTTCGCTAGAGGTGTTGAAAGATACTTCTTTGATGGTGTTGCTCCTACAAACAAGTTGAAAGATATTTTTGATGGTATTAAAAAGTATATGAAAGACATATATGTAAGCATTATAGATACTGAATTAAAGGTAAACATCAATCCAGAAGCAAAAGCTGTATTGGATAAATTATTTACAGCAGAAGAACCTGTTAAAACAGAAGCTGGAAAAGAATTATCTTTGCAAGAGAAAGCTAAAAATATAAATCAAAAAGTCCTTGAATCTCGTTCATACGATATTATCGCTGGTTTGATTAGAGATGGGATAATTAAACAAAAACCTTGTTAATATTATGTTAAAGACATTAAATCCAAAGACAGCAGAAATCTTAATGAAGAAGATTTCAAAAGAGTACTTACATCATTACACATATCAAGCGGCAAGCAATTGGTGTCGTGATAATGGTTTCGATGTAGCTAAAGATTTCTTTTTAAAAGAGAGCGACGAGGAATTAGGTCACGCAAGAAAGTTGCAAGAGTATTTGATTGATTGGAATATGAATCCAGTTATTTCAGTTGAATTTCCATCAGACCTAAACTACACTAATTTATTAGAGCTTATCCAAACAATATACAATACAGAGTACGAGCTTTACGAAATGTATGAATACTGCTCAAAGGAGTTAATTGATATGGGCGACACTTGTACATTTGACTTCTTACAGTTCTTCAGAAAAGCTCAAACAGATGCCGTTATAACTTATAGCGATATGCTAGGTAAGTTAGAAGGAGTTAATGGTGCTGATAAATTTACTATGTTATTGTTAGAGAAAAAATTATTCTAATATGGCTAATCCCTGTGGTTTTACATATACCGATAAAGAAGGTAAGGTACATAATTTTAAAGACGAGGCTGAACTTTTAGAAGCATTAAAGAATGGTCTTGTAGATGCGTCTGGTTTAAAAGAAATGCTCGACACGAAAAGTATTCAAGACCAAAACACAGCAGTTCTTGATGCTGTTCAGAAGATAAAAGACGACAACAAACTAACTAAAGAAGACTTAAAAGAAAGAGTTGGTTTTATTACAAGTATGCTGAATGAGGCTTACAGGTCTGGCACTTACACTTCTAAACAAGTTCGTGAGTTAAGTAGAGCTGCGTTAAATATAGCTAAAGCCGCTAATAAAAACTTGGCTATTGCTAAGTTTGTTGATATGCTCGACAAAAATGTATCTATAAAAGATTGGGATAAAAAACAGAAAGAGTTAAACAATAAAAAAGAAACGCTTTCAAAACAGATTAGTTCTGCTAAGGTAACTAAAGATGAATACTATCTACAGAAGTTAGCTAGTTTTCTTGCTATAGATATAAACGACATTCCTGCCGATATGATGGAAATGTACGAGCGTACATTAGGTATGGGTCTTAGTAAAAATACAACTATACAGTTAATGGTTGACAATGCGATTGCAGTTACTGACGCAACGTATAGACAACTTGAAAACATAAACTACTTAGAAGGAAAGATTCAAGATTTTTACGAAACAGATGCGTATTCTAACATTATTGAAAAGTCAATAGATAATGTTGCAGAACAAATGTTTGGAGATGGTATTATATCTCAAGCCGACAGAGATTTTATTATAGACAACCAAGAGAAGTTCTTTAATGGTGATGGAATACCAGATGTTAAACCACAAAAAATAGAAGACACCTCTGAAACAATTATAGAGATAAAGAATCAAAAAAGCGCCCTAGAAGGAATGAGGGCTAATTTTGCTGATTTATTTGATAGACCTACGAGAGAGAGACTTGACTTCGTTTTAAACGGTATTACAGATGAATACTTACAGAGTTTAGGTCAAGCAAAAGCCAACTCTTTATTGCAGATATTATCGATAATGAAGGGTGGTTATCAATCAAGAACTCTTGAAGGATTTAAAGTAAGTATAGATTCATTCAACAGAAGTAAAAACCTTTCTGATTTATTCATAAACAACTTCAAGAAAAACTTTTTCTTTCAACCAGTAGCAAGAGCAAAGGCGGTAATAAAATCACTAGCTGGTAAAAAAACAGATTACTCCAAAGAGGTTATTAGAAGAACATTTGGATTTGGTCTTGACTCTTTATATTTTAAGGATATAGGTGGTAATCCAGTTTATGAAGCTATATTTGGTAAGTCAGCAAATATTTTTGGTTCAGCAAAAGAACTTCAAGATAGACTTGAGAATGAATACGTTGCGAAAGGACTTAGTATATTAAGAAAAGCCAACAATAACACTCCTAATGAAATAATCAAGTCAAACATTAAGATTGGTCTTTGGTTGGTTCAAGAAATGAATAACGCTGGTATGGAAAACTCTCCGCCAGTAAAAGAGTACTTTAAAAACATATTTGAAGACCCTACGAAATTCACAGACATATATAGTGAGAAAGAAATAAACTATATCAAGAGTCAGATAGATAATGTTGGAAACCCAGACTTTCTAACACCACAAGAAATGGAGGCTGTTGGTGTTCTAAGAGGTATGCTTGGAGAACTTACTGATAGGTCTACAGAATACTCTTTCTTTGATTTAGGAACTCCTCTTGTAAGAAACGAGGCTTATTTCCCTATAAGATTTTCTAAGGTTGGTGGAGATACTTTTGAATCAATAAAAGAAAGCTTTATTGGTCCTAGCACTACAGCTTCTGGTCTTAAAGCAAAAAGAGGTGCTACTAAAGGAGATTTAGCGTTGAATTTAAAAGATGTTTTTGGTATTGTTGAAAACCACGCGAAAGAAATATCCTTAATGGGTCTTAGGTCTGAAAGCAAAACTGTAAATAAAACATTTGATAAGTTAAGACAAGACATACTATCAGACGCTAATCTTAGTCAGGCAGAGAAGAACGACAGGCTTTTGAAAGTTAATTACTTTAAAGAGATTTACGACTCTTCTTTAGATACTGCAATCGGTGTTAGCTTTGTTGAAAAGTCAGCAGCTGATTCGGCTTTTGACTTTGTTGGTAACGTAGCAACCACAACTAAACTTGTTGGTACTGGTAAAGCTCTTGCTGACTTAACAGCGAACACGATAAATGCTTTAGAAAATCCATTAGAGTTGACTAGTGGAGCAAAAATATTTAGCGATATTGTTTTGTCAGAAGGTCTTAACCACAACAAGATTATACAAAATATCGGTACTGCTCAAGGGTACAGGTTAGTAAAAAGAAAGACAAGTCTTTTGGGTGGTGCTGAGATGTTGACCACTGGTAAGAGGGCAAAAAGAAGAACCGATGTTAGTAGTGAGTTTGTAGATAAATTTAGAAAATTCGAAGTTTTAACAACCGATAATGTATCTGCTGGTCTTGAGTGGATTAACAGAAATATGATTAACAATCCCGATATGGCTGTTGCTATACCGCTGTTTTACGGTTCTTTTGAAGCAAAGTTTTCTGAGATTACAGGAGAAAAACCAGATTATAAAAAAATACAAGAGAACGACATTGAGTATATTGACAAGTATAGAGATGCGATATACAAAGCGTCAACTTATGCTGATATAAACATATCTAAATCTGTTGGTACTAAAAATCCATTCTCTATCGCTGAATCAATAAAACAAAAACCAGACGCTAATATAGCTCAAAGAACTTGGCAGTTAACAAACCAATTCTTTAACTCATTTAACTTCGCTGCTGGTAACGCTATTGATGATGCGGCTAGAAGAGGTGCTATTGATGGCTCAAAAACAGCGGCAATTAAACTTGGGTCTAATATGGCTTATAGTGCTATAAATAAGGCCGTAAATGCTTTTATAATAACAGGTACTGGAGCATTGATAGGTGGTTCCATGAGTGATGTAAGTAAGACAGAGGAAGATGAAATATACTCTGAAAGAAGAGCTGTTATTGATGGTATTATTCAAACAGCAACTCAAGGGTCTGGTCAGTTGACAAAGTCAGTAGTTGGCGCTGGTGTTGAGGAAATAAACAAGGCTGTCGGTAAAGATATAACATACTCTGGAAAATACGAAGGAAGGTTTAAAGCTCCAAGTAAAAAAACAATAGGATACGAAAAACCTATAAGTGAAGTTTTAGATGCTGATGTTTCAGAGATGACTAAATTACCAGTGGTTGATATAGCTGGAAAATCTATCACTAAAGTAAAAGAAGCGATACTTCCAGAGGAAAAGAGCAAGCAAGAAACAATAAAGATAAACAAGAGAAACCAAATGACTTTTCTTGGAAGGTCTATCGATGCTCTAGCTTCTTTAGGTATTCTTCCTCTTGGAAAGGATATTATGACTGGTATTGGTGGTTTTAAAAGAAATCTTATCTACAATAAGCAATACTTATCTGAACAAGGTAAAGATATGTCTATAGATGAGAAAAGAGATTTCGATTTAAAATCTGAAGAAGCGTTAGATAATACCGTGTTTGATTTGTTTTGGCTTGATTTGTATGGGGATAAATACTACTCTAAAGATGAGGTTAAGCAAAGATACGATGAAGCTAACAAAAAGATTGGTATGATTTTCAATACCAAAAATGATGTAATGGAGGAAGCTATAAACAACAAGTATAATGAAAATATACGTGTAGATGTTTTAAATTCTAATATGCCAGAAGCGGCTAAGAGGTATTGGGCAAAAGAAATATTAAGAGCGCAGGATTCAGATGTTAGACTTAATCGTGAAGACTTGATGGATATTAGAAGAGATATTGAGAAATACGAGAAAAATCCTCCGAAGGTTGTAGATATTAGTAAAGAGGTAGACTCTCTAATAAAAAAATACAATAAAGGAGATATTGACGTAAATGAATTAAAAAGAAGGTTTAATAACGACATAATATACTCAACAGATAAAGAATCTGCATCTAGGTTACTACAGGTTATCGAGGATGATAGGATAAAATAAAAAAGAGGCCGTTATTTAGCGGCCTCTCTCATTTGTTGTATTGTTTGTAGTGTTTCGTTGCATTGTGTTTGGTTTCTAGGCATAAAGATTACGAAATCTTTCCTTTGGTCTAAACACCACCTTTTGAAAAGCTTAAACCTAACCATAAAATCTGGTGTTGCAATACCTTTGGTTTCTACGACATAGGTTGTGTTTTCATCTTCGATAACGAAGTCTGGCGTATATACTATCCCCTGTATCTTCTTGTTGCCTTTGTTTATCATAGCTTTTCCCTTAATAGATTTTTCATAGCAATCAAAAGGAAAGAAGAAGGGGTCTAGTATATTGTATTTGTGTCTTTCGTATTCGGCTTTTATTCCAGCATCTTCAAAAAGCTTATACATATAAGTTTCTAATCGACTCTTAAATCGAATGCCTTTATATGTGTTTGCTTTTGAATTGTACTTCATACGAATAAAACACAAATATACGCATTATTTTAGATTAATAGTTAGTGTCTTACCCGAATCTATCACTTCTATTTTTGCTTCCTTTAAATCGAAGATAACCTCCTTTAAATCGCCATCTCTATATAAGACCATCTTGTCTATATCAGTAATAGTTTGTTCTTTAGAAATAGCTGGGAGTGTTGCTTGTGGTCCAGCAGTAAGTATAACATCATCATCAATGTTTAAAATCAAACCGCCTGTAAGCTCACTCCATAAGTCAAACCAATACTCTTCACCTTTTTCACTTGCGTCAAATGGAAAGTGTGAACCGAATAGGTCTGTGTCAGAAACATCTTGTCTCTTGAATTGACCACATCTATCTACTTCATTAAGGTACTCTTCTTTTTTTTCTGGAGATAAATCTCTAACTAGCGGTAGTATTATTTTTTCTGGCATCATTTAATTTTTTGTTAAGTTGATAAATTGTTTCTATTTTAAATAAGAAAGACTCTTTAATGTCTTCCTCGCACTCCATAAGGAATGTATTGATTTGTGCAAGTATTGGGAATGATAATTGGTTGCTTCTGAGTTTTAAAACCTCTTCAGTTAAAGACTCTATGTCTAGTTTTTTAGCGAACTCTAAGATGTCTTTGTTTTCGTCGTCTTCTATGGAGCAGTATTCTAGGAAGCCTCTAAGCATCATGTACAGCTTTTTGTCATACTTCTCAGCATCTTCTACTCTCTTTATTCCATAGATTACTGTTGCGTGGTCTCTGTTAACGCTCTTTCCTATCTCAGTAAGCGATATTCTTCTACCAAACATTTTCTTTGCAACATAGAAATATATGTATCGGTAGTAAGCTAAATCTTCTGTTCTGGCTTTTCTTGTTATATCATCTTCAAAAAACTTATTGGCTTTTTTAAGTATAACATTTAAGTGCGCTCTAATAGAACTCTTTCTTATAGCGCCCATTGTAATATCACTACTCTTTAATGAATGTTCCATCTTTCAATTCTCCTTTTCTATCTTTTATTTCATTATACGCTAAATTAACACACTCGTTTAAATCAAGACCAAGAGCCTTAGATAACTTCTCCAAACAGAATAACATCGATAGGTTGCTATCTGTGGATGTAATCATATTTAAAATCTCTTGCTCTGGTGTTTTCCAAGCCTTCGTTTCTCCTGTAGGAACAACAGGTGTAAGACCAAGTTGGGCAGATAATATTGTGATGACAACGTATATATCACCAATACCATCCTTCTGCTTGTCTACATCTCCTTTCAATATAGCGCCAGCAGTTTCTCCAATCTCTTCGATTAACTTAACGGTTTGTTTTAAAGCGAAATCTTGACTCAAAAGACCCCTTTCTCTAGCCCACTCTACAATGTGGTGGTTTAATTCAATAAAATTTAATTGACTCATTTTGTTTTGTTTTATTCAAAGTTAAAATTAAAATACCGAAAAATGAAGTCTTTTAGTTAAAAAACATCAAAATTCGGTATAATTTTTATTTAAGTAAGGTAATTCTTACATTTTAAACTTGGCTTTCAATATCTTTTTGTAAACCTCATTCACACGTTCTTTGTTAGCACCTCTATCTAAATAGTATTTCATAATCCTATTGATTCTCTGTAGAGGAGACTGTTTTTGCTTGGTAGTAGTCGCAGTTGATTGCATCTTCTTCTCTGTTATAGGTTGTTTCAATTATCTTTGTGTTTTCATCGTTTGGTCTTTGACCTCTATCACAAGAAGGTCTTGATGGACAGGATTCATCTGTACATAGTAGTTTTGCGTAAATCATTTTATCAAAAGTTTAAGTTTCTCTCCATTATCAACGTAGCTTATAGCAAGTTCATCTATACCTTGAAAGTTCTCAAGTAATTTTCCTTCTTTGTAAATCTCTACAGACTTAACCTTTAGCAGAGGATATGTGAAATCCAAAATCTCTGCGTCAACGACATTTATGTCTTCTACTTTATTGCCCATATATTATTATTTTATATCCTTCGGGTGTTGGTTTAAATTCTTTTATAGTCATTCCTGAGAACGAGTTGCTTATTACACTCATATCCATACCTTCACACATATATGGACCACCAGAAGGGTCCATCATATTTATAGTGTCCTGTCTTGATTCAACTAGTCTTGCGTATTTGTCGTAAACTAATTTACCAGCCTCTTCATCGTAAGAGTGTACATTATCCTTAAACTGTTTGAAGGACATAACATTATCTTGCCCCTTGTGGTCGTTGACATATTCGTTGTATGATTTTGTATAGTCGTTTGGATAACCAAATCGCAACCACTTGAAATCTCCTTTAATCAAAATGTGTCCATCATCTGTCTTTTCAAACGTGAAAACATCACCGTATCTGTTTTTGTAGTTTATCATAACTTTTCTATTTCTTGTTTTACTTCCTCCCAAAAGGGTTTCATCACTTCGTAACAGTGTTTTAAAATTTCATCAACTGTTACTAATGCAGACATTTTAGCTAAATGTAACTTTAAATAAGATGTTAGTAAATCAGTTTGTGGTAATTCATAAAAACTATTAACTAGCTGTAATGCAGTTTCTTTTGATGTCATAACTTTTCTACCTCCTGTTTCACTTCTTGCCAATACTCTACAAATAAATCATTTCTCTTTACTAAAGTGTATGTAGAATTTAAAACCTCATCAACTGCTATCAAAGCACATTGTTTAGCAAAACTCACTGTGTTCATTGGAATTAATGAGCGGTATTTTAACATCAATTCTTCTGCCTTTTCTTTTGGTGTCATACTAAAAACCCTTCCTTAATTAAAACATTTTTAACCTTGTGTGCTAGCTCTACAATACCATCATCATTGAATATAATGTGGTCAAACTCATATCCATCTAAGGCACTCTCAGAGGAGTGTATTGCTGACCTTATATGGTTGCTTAAAACTCTTTTACCACTTGAATCAACCTCTGTTCTTACGACCTTTATGGTTACACCTCCTCTTTCTTTTACAGCCTCAAGTTCATTAGGAAATCTTGTGTCGGTAATAATCCATCTACTCGGATTGTATTCACTCAACTTCTGTGGTCTGTAGTCTGAGAATAAAGCGTTTACCCATACGTTACTATCAAGACCATTTCTGATAACATCTGTTCCCAATCTTTGTAAAAACTCTCGGTATGTCATAACACCCCAATCTTCTGGCATTTTCTCATTCTTAAAATCTTGGTTTTCCCAATACTTCAATGGAACACCGCACAGGAGAGATGCAATCTGCTTTAATTTGTCGGCAAACTTTTTAATCTCAAAACCAGACTGTTCTTCTAACCACCACTCGTTATTCTTTGTGGCGCAAACCTGTTCTATAAACTGACCCTCGACATTACCGCTA
>Ga0181343_1000357_pt1 | contig 20894 bp, 16 predicted proteins | sample Su13VDMLBSD_FD_130110 | JGI IMG/M metagenome (GOLD analysis project Ga0181343, IMG submission 130110) | Freshwater viral communities from Lake Michigan, USA - Su13.VD.MLB.S.D | ecosystem: Environmental > Aquatic > Freshwater > Lake | place: USA: Michigan | collected 2013-07-15 | reverse complement strand
TGCTGATCCTTTTTCAAATGTTTTAGCCAATGTCCAGAATCGGCCGCCTTTTTGTGGCAAATAGTCAGAAATAACATTAAATTGACATGATACTGAAATTTTCTTTGGTACTTGCATCATTGTTGGATCATCTTCAATATTAATTTCCCATGATGCATCCATTGCATATGTATATGCTAACGAGTTCATGACAACTGGCGTTTGCACATATAAATCACCAATCGTTAAACGCATCCATGGGCCTTCCATCGCAATTGAATTTGGATCATATGTAGGGGTAGCATATCCAGCTAATGCATTGAGTTTTCTGTAAATTGGCTTTAATTCATCTCGATCCGTTGCATATATATCAAAATCGATTGATACATCACGCGTATATCCATTGAATATATAATTTGGATCTGCCCGGCCAATCATTTTTATATCAGTCCAACCTGGATTAAAATTTTCTGAAAATGATGTTATAATTGCTCTAAATACAATTATATCATCTTCGTCATCTACATTTCCTGCATAAAGTTTTGGTCCGGTAAAATAAAATTTTATAAAATCTTGTGTTAGATCAGTAACATCTGCAACATTATTTATAAACTTACCAAGTTTTTTTTCACCTTTAAGATATTTACGTTTCCAATCATATGCTTCATCGAGTTTTCTTTTACTAAAATCAATTACCGAAATTTTGTCTCCGCGGAAAGGCGTTGCTAATTCTATTGGATTACGTGTTGGAACAAATTCACCAGTAGCTTCATTATTTCCGGTTTTTTCTTTTCGATTTGCGGCCGATTTCCAGGTTGTTGCAACATGACTACGCAATGTAAAATCAGCTCTGATTGCATTTGGATTATCATGTTCGCCCCATCCATACAATGTTTCTAGATTGAATATGCTATATGGACCTAATGGAGATGCAGAAGCTCCGGCGTAAACAGCTCCGCGCCAGGCTTTGCGAAGAATAGAAGCTGTTCCATCTAATCGTTTAGATGCAATATAACTTAATACTGTTTGACCTGTTTTGTCAGATTCATTTTTTATTCCTAATCTAGATCTAAAATCTGCATATAATACGCCATCGACTCGTTTTAATTGACTTTGAGCTAATGTTATGTATTCTCCAGATAATCGATCTTCACCATATTGTCCAAAAAATGATTGTCCAAATTGGGTAGCATATGGAATTCCAGTAAAGCCTCCTGCTGAAGATAATGCAAATGCTGCAGCTTTTGCTCCGATAGTTTCAATTGAAGTATTTGTATTAGCTGAAGATAATGGTTGCCATATGGCATTCGAGCTATTTAAAACATTTCCTTTAGCATCTTTAATATTACCTTCTGTATTTTTTTTGTATTCATCAATACCAAAATTTTTATATGAAGGATTATTTGGATTCAATAAATACAGTGATACATCTTTACCAGGTATGTCATATGGTGCAACAAATTGACCGGATTGGGCTGCATATGTTGGATTTTTGTTTCCAATTGGTATTGGTATGATAACAGTAGGCGACGTAGTTGGATTTTTATCTAAAAGCGATGGATCTGGTAATATATTAAAAGGTTTTGTAGTAAATTGTGTTGTTCCAAATGTTGGGTTAGTATATAGAGTATTTGGTAATATATCAAAAGGTCCACTAAATTGCGTTTCAAACAATGTTGGGTTAGTATATAGAGTATTTGGCAACGTATCAAATGGTCCGATAAATTGTGTTGTTCCAAATGTTGGGTTTTGCATACTCATATTCTATCCTTATCCGTAATATGGTGCATTTAATCCGCCACTGAACGTTGCATCTGATTTTAATGCTCTGGTTTGATTGTTAATTGCTGCAACTATCATGGCTGCAAATTGTGTTAAATCTGGCATATTTCCTCCACCTTTACCTGCCAAATTTGTTCCTGCTACAATTGTATCATTATCATTAAATGCAATTGGTGCTTGTAGAGTGTCTTCTGGGAATGATAATACACGTTTTCCATAACCAGGTGTTATCACTGCATCATCATTTTCGTCTACAGAATTTTTAGGGTAGGCTCCGCCGGCGGTTGTAAGTTTAGTTAAATAATCTGGATCATAAACTCCGGCAGATTTTGCTGCAGTTCGAATCTCTCCAATTTTTATCAGACTACTTTCAAGATCAGCGAATATTCCTTTTGATTTTTTAGTTTCATCTAAAAGATTTTTTTGGTTATCTTGTACAGCAGTTGCTTGTTGTAATTGTAACATATCGATAATCAATGATTCTTGCATTACATTTAGTTGCTGTTTCATGATATCGTCAGTTGTTCTAGTATCAGATGCATCCACTAAAGCTTGATAATCTTCATCTGAAATTGCTCCTTCTTTAACAGCATTAGCTGCAGCTGCCAATGCTTTTCCGGAATCTGCTGCATTTAAATCAATATCAATACCTTTAGATGCAGCTTTTTCTAAAATCTTTTTCTTTTGTAATGCAGATGCTAACTTCTTTTCGTCCATCCCTAACATGTCCGCCATTTGTTTTCTAGCAAACATATTATCTTCAAGAGTTTCACCCTCATTTTCTAAAATGGTATTCATGATGTCCGCTTGCTTATTCATATCTCCGCGTAATGCAGCTTCACGATACATATTAGTTAAACTATTGCCTTGTGCATCGACTAATCGTCTACCAGACAAAAGTTGATATTCTAATTCTTGTCCAACACTATTTTCAATTTCTAATAAATCCGTTGCAGTATTAGCTAAATCATCTAATGCAAATCCAAACTTTTTAGCTTTCAACACTGCCATTTCTAAATTTCCAGGAATTTTTCCATATTGCAATGTAATTTCCTCACTAGTAGCTGCAATTTCTGTGGTTATCATTTTAAAATAACCCATTGTACCTTCCGGATCTAAAGAGTCAGATAATGCTTTTGTAGCAGACAGCATGGATGCAGCATTATTTCCGTTTTGCATTGCATACTGCGTATATGCATTTGCTGCATCTTCTGATAATCCTATATTAGTTGTAAGTATATGTTGCGTTTGTTGCATTCCTACATAAAATTCTTTATTGGATACCGCTACTTGATTTAACATAGGAACCATTTTTTTTATTGAGCCGCCATATTTTGCTGCTTGTACTCCGGTAATTTGATATTGTTCATTAGTTTTATTTATTGATTGTGCAACCGATTGAAATGCTTCTGATAGTTTTGCTGCTGTTTTAACATTAACACCAAATGTTTTGTTAATTTGTGCATTGCGTCGTTCTAATACTAGCGTATCCTCCGCGGCGTCGATAAAACTTTGTGCTAATTTTTCATTTGCTGCAATTTGTTTATCTAAACCAGCTAGATATGCAGATGTATCATTCTTAGCTAAGTTATTAATTTGTTCTGATAATTGTAATATAGCTCTAGCTGTTTCGACTGCCCCCGCTCCGAAAGCGCCTAAGTCACTCACTATATCATCAAATAAACTCATATATTAAAATCTTCTTTTTAATAAATATTTATCTAGTAGATTTTGATATAGATTTGCGTTTATGTTTAGTGGCATTAGCCAACTCTTCCTGACGTTCTTGTTCATCTTGAATTATTTTGTTGACTTTTTTAGTCCAAAAGCGACGAATATGTACGGGCATATAGTATATAGTATCCCAATCCCAACGACCAGCACCCCACCAAATCAAATTAAATATATTTTCATGAAGTTTAACTCGATCGTCTGGCTTAAAACCAAAAAAGGTTTGTTCCAAGTGGAAACCCGGCTTTGAAGGTGCCTCCTGTTTCACCTTCAAATTCATATGTTAAATCTAATCCAGGTGCATTGTCGGCATAGTATCTACGAAATGTTTTTGCATCTCGAGCTAAAAAATGATAACGTATAAATTCATCAATTGCTTCTGCGGATCTTGAGTTATCTACTTGACAAATTATAGATTTTAACATTTCGGATATAGTCATTTTACTTGTATCTCGACCTAAATAAGAAAATTTAATTGTATGGTCAGCAATTTCATATGTAAATTCTCCATTTTCATCTGATTCTAATTCAAATGGTAAGTAATTTAATTCAGCTAAATTAACAGTTCTTTCTAACTCTTTTTCGGTTTCTGGATCTGTTACTACAACGGGATAATCAGCACCATATGCTAATATACGAGCATGTATGATTAAACCATCTTTATCCACCGAAGCAATGTCTGAAACATCAACATCAGTCATAATTATTGATTCTAACAATCTATCAAACATTACTCCTTCTCTTATGTAAGAAATATTAGTTAAGATATCTTCATCATATGCTGTTAAATAACGCATATCAATTTTGCCACTACGTAATGGATGTGATTCTGGATAAATCTTACCTCCACTAGCTAATGGTACGATAACTGTTGGTAATTTGCTTTTTTGTTGAGATTCAAAGCGTTGTCGTGCTAAATTAACGATGTCATTATTGCCTAATCTTGTTGTAACTTTACTCATATATGATTTCCTTTTATAACTTTAATATAAATATACAGAACATGAAAAATGGGAGCCGAAACTCCCATTATAAATTTTATAAATTAGAAATTCAAGAATGCCCAATCATATTGAATAGTTAATTCAATTTCTTGTACTGCATCACTTGACCAATCAAATGTTCCAAAACCTGCACTTGTAATAAATGCACCCTTCAAAATCCATTCTTCAATAAGTTCACCTAGTGGAGAAAGTTGATGCAAACGAATTTCTTTTTTGTAAAATGAAGAATATCCATCTCGGCCTGTTGCAGATTCATGATGTAGACGTACCCATTCCATTACTGCTTGTGCTCCAGATGGAACAATTGCATCATAAAGTGTCATTGTAATAGTATCCCATGAATGTTTACCAGCAACATAACGTTTAACATTGATCATATCAAGTTCAACTGCTGTGTTAGTAATTGTAGGTTTACCAGATGCTTTAATCAAATATGCTGGAATTCCGTTTAATTCTAATATAAATTGATGTTGACGTTTCGGTTCCCACGAAAACGCCGTCGAAAACATTTCATTTTCAGATGAAATCTGCAAATTTGGATTTGCGTTATCAATTAATGCCATTTCAATACCTCGTTTTTTTATATAAATATATGTACAGTAAAAAAGGTAGAACTTTCGCCCTACCTTTTCATGATGTTTTTAATTATGCCGGGAAACTTGCTCCTGTCGGTTGAATATTGAAATCTAATACAATAAATTCAGCCGTTCTAGTTGGTTGCAAAAATAATTGTCCGTATAATATGTTTTGATCAATTACATCTGGAGTATTATTTGTTTCATCCATAATAACTCGAAATGCAAATAAACCTTGCTGTGCTCTTACTTGTTCTAAGTATGGGTTTGTGATGCTTAAGAATCTTGCTCGAGTTGATGCTGTATTTTGTTCAAATACTAGGTAACGAGTTGAAGATGCAATAAATTTCTTAACCGCAATAAGCAAACGACGCACATTTACTCGGTCTAATGCACTTGGTCTAGCTTGTAGTGTCTTTTGACCCCAAATGCAAACACCATCATTTACGAAGTTCGCAATAGGGTTAACGCGAGCTTGATACAATGTATCTCGATCACTTTGCAACAATCTAATATAAGTATCAGTAACACTAGTTAAACCGCCGCGATTCAAACCTGCAGGTGCATACCATGGTTGAGCTACTGCATCATTATATGACAATACTCCTGGAACTACAACTGAAGGCGGAACCCATAATGGAACATTGTTGCTAGGATTGTTTATTCTAACCCATGGCCAATATGTTGCTGTATAATTGCTATCCAATGTTTGAACTTGTGTTGTTACTGAGTTAATTGAATCCGTTAATGCATTTGAATCCATTACATAGAATGTATCTTGACGTCCTTCTGCTAATTGTCTTGCAGATAATGTTACTGATGGATGCAAACTATCAATAATACCCGGCGTTAACAATAAATTCATATCATAATAATCAGTATTGCTCAATACTGTGAATGCTTTATTATATGCTGTTGTACCTGTTGCTGTTGTAGTGCTACAATCAAATCCAAATGTATTATCATCAGCAATATAAGTTCCGGCATATTTTGGTAAGTTTGGACGAGCTCCGTCAAATCCACCTTGAAATGCAACAACAAACTTACGTGTTGATAATGCAACATTTGCTTGGAATGTTCCACCTGTCAATGCAGATTCTAATGAACCCGTATATGCTGCAGTTGCAGACGGATATCCTACTTGTGCAGATTGATTAACATCTCCAAGATAAAAATCTGCATTACTTCCGGTTACAGAACCACTAGTTGGAGTCGGAGCTAAATATGCTCTGTTGTTCGTGCTACCAATGGTAGCACTCGTGCTACCAAAATCAAATCCATGTAAATTTAAACTGCTATAATTTCCGCCAACTACTTGCGAAGTAACATATGAAGTAGCAGTTAAATTCAATGAGCCAGATGCCATTGGTATTGGACTTGACATTGATCTAAATCCAAATGGAATCAACGTTTTGCTATTTGTTTTATTTGCAACACCCGGATCAACTTCTACTCGGATCCATGCATTTGTGTTTGGATAATCTCCGTTAATAACAACTACGCCATTGTCTGTTACAGTTTGATAACGGTCTCCAATTACTCGTGCAATGTATCTAGATGATGCTGGATTCAAATTAACATTTTGAAATGAAACTAATGCTGGAGAAGAATCTGTATCTGAATTGTTTCCATATGGAGAATTTTCAATTCCTAAATTTTGCGGATTTACTCGACGAATCTGTACCGTAAATGAACCATATTCATCAGGGTCATTTGTTTCATCACTTGTTACAAGATCTGAGATAGAAACTTTAACATCGTAGTTAACTGATGTTCCATGTGATAATGTATGAAACTTAAACAAGTTTTTTGCAGTGCTTCCAACTTTTTGAGAAGTTACCCACGGTGTTGATGCGGACTGATAATCTTGCAAAAGTCTAAAACTTGCAATCTTTTCTAATGTCATTGTCACATCACCTAGATTTGCAAATAACCCAGTTGTGTCAGTATCATATTGAACGTATACTGGATAGTCAATTGATTTAGGATCAGCTGAAAATACTTTAGTAACGTATTTGTTGCTCGAAGGTGTAATTGATGCTGAAATTGCCGTGCCTTCTGCTACTAAGAATGAACCGCCAAAACTAATTGCTGTTGCATCGGTACCTGTAGCTACTGCATACGAACCAGATATTTTAATTGCAAAACTTCCCGAACCTGCATCGAGCAATACTGAATCTTCAAACAAGTTAGTTGCACCCGTTGATGTTACTGGATATGTTGGGTGTAATACATGAGTTACAATTTTAGTTGAGCCTGATTGTGCTACTACGGCTAATACACCATTTGATAATTGATATCCATCTTCATACAATAAACGTGTTACTGTAATTACATTTCCACCTTTTTCCAAATATTCTTTAACAACAAAAGGAACATATGATTCATCAGTATATGATCCGAATGTGTTTTGAAATTGTGAAAGCGATGTAATTTGTGTTGGAACTAGTGCTGGACCTTTTACTGTTGGTCCTATTATTGCTGCACCAATTTGTGCAATTGCTCCAGGTAAAAACGATTGATCTATCTCTCTCGTAAATACTCCGGGCGAAATTATTCTTTCTGCCATTTAAACTCCTATGATTTTAAAATAAATATACGGACACATTGCCAAACCTATCAATTCGACGTAAATGTTCCATCGGCAATATTTATCTGTCCATCTCCATAGCGTGCACGCATTTTTTCAATCAATTCAGATTCTTGTTCGCGAAGCTGTGTGAATTCGTTTAATAGCTTTTCTTTTTCATATTTCAATTGTTCTAGTTGTTGTTCTAATGCATATGTTTCAATTGTTAAATTGCCTAGAATTGTTGAATTTTTTGCAAATGCATCTCGAAGCAATTGAATTTCTTCTAAATGTTCCTTGTCCAGTTTACGAGTCATAACGTTTATCCTTCTTTTGTTTTATTATAAGAAAACTAATATTATAATCAAACCTAGTTTTGAGTTTAAATGTTTTTTACTTCGAATTGTGGTAGTTGAACGTTATTAACCCAGTCAATGATATCACGATCATTCCAATCTTCCGTGTACATGTATCCGTAAAAGGCAACACCAAAGATTGTAGATTCAGTTGTCAATAGCACGTTTGCACTGCATACTTTGTTAATAATATCGTCGGTTACTACTGTAACCGTTACTGTTGGATTAATAATCTCAACATTGAATTGTGGGAATTTATAAGTCGCCATTTTTTATTTTTATTTTATGTTAAAGTTGTTCCTGTTACCGTGAAATTTCTAACGGGAAAATAAGTAAAAGCTACTGATGATGTTTTAGTTTGTTGTGTAATCAAACCATTATTACTAAAAGCATAAACTGCTGTTGTTACTCCTATTATAGTTGTTGAACTCCAATAAACCCTCCCCGATGAAGATAAATTTAAAGGTGAATAATTTAATAAATTATTTTGGTTATTAACATAATTTAAAAAATTTACAATCTCTTTTATATTAGGCAATCGCCATCCGCTTGTGAATGTTCCAACTGAAAAAGCAAGTGAATTGTCTATAGCTTGGTTCCAAGTATTACCCGTAGCGATTGCTGCACGTGAAAGACCCAACACGGATGTTCCGTTGTATGTTGACCAATCTATTACGATATTGTTTGTGTAAGTTTGTGTTCCTAATTCTGAAGTAAAACGATTCGTGTTTCCGAATGGATTGTTTTCAGCTAACGTAGTAATAGAAGTTAAACGGCCTGCTTCGATATCGCCATCGTCACCCGTTCGATATGACGTTGTTTGTCCTGATTTCATTAACGTAGCTGAACTAAGTTGTTTTATATTTAGATAAATATCATTCATATTTTTACACTATTTAAAATAACTAAACTTATTGAAGGCGGAGTAATTATTAAACTATCAAATTTATTGATAGAATCACCATAAACATATGAACTTGTCAGAGCAGACCCGGATGCTTGATATTTTATAGTAATTGAACCCGATGGGTTTGATTCTGAACTTGAAATATAGAATGAATATGGAGCATTAAATGTATATGGGGTATTGGTTTCGAAATTTAATCCAATAATAAAAGGCGAATATATTATAGAATCAGTATAAATTGAGCCCGTTACTTTTAGTGAACCTGACATTAGCAATGAACCAGATATTGTAACACTACCTGATGCTGCTACTAGTAGGTTATGTCGTGTTGTATCATCAACACCATCACCAACAATGAATGCACTTGGTTGAGATATAGGCTGATTAAACTGGCCAACTACGGATTGATAGTATCCTAATGCTTGTGTCCAATAACCAGCCGCATGTGCTGATGTACCAATTGTTTGAGTAGTTTCTCCTTCTGCATGGGAGCCACCGCCAATTGATATGTCAGCAGCTGTCGGGGCTACTACTCCGTAAATTCCAATACGAGCTTTGTTGCTAGCAGTATTAACGCTAGTGTCAACTAGTGTTATTTCTGTAGCAGGAGTACCATTAAATGTTGATGATGCAATTTCATAAATATATGTTGTTATAACCCCAGGTACAATTTCTCCTTGGTTGTCATCAACTATTACAAACCCGCCGGCAACAAATTGTGCAGTTTGGTCTCCGTATCTTGCATCTAACTCAATAACACCGGATGCAATTGGGATTGTTATACCAAATCCTAACACACCTGCTGTACCCGAGCCTTCTGCGTGAGAACTATTACTATACGCTTGGCCGATGCCTTCTGCGTGGGAGTAACCACCATGCGCTTGGCCACTACCTTCTGCGTGAGAAGCTTCGCCATATGCATAGCCGCCGCCTTCTGCGTGAGAATAATTACCAAAGGCATAGCTGTTGCCTTCTGCATGAGCGCTGTTGCCTATTGCGAAAGTGCTAGTTCCTTCGGCATGAGCCGAGTAGCCGCCCCAGTACTGGTCTCCTGCATTAACACCAATATCAGATATACTTCCAATAGATGCAGAAGTGGTTGATATACTGGTATCGAGTAAGTTGATTGTGGTATTTGTTCCATCAAAAGAACATGATAGTATTATTTGATTAGTAAATGTATAATCGTTATCATAAGCAGAATCATCTATACCTAACGTGGCACCTGCTGTAAAAAGACCGGTACCCGTTACCGTTAAGTCTCCATATGATGCATTTACCACAATCACTCCAGGTGTTGATACAGTTGCTAGATAACCATACTGAATACCTGCTGCTGTACTAGTACCTTCAGCGTGGGAGTAAACGTTATTTGCCTGTGTATCATTACCTTCTGCGTGAGAGGATGCACCATTTGCTACAGTAAATTCGCCTTCAGCGTGTGATGCATATCCATTGGCCGTTGTACCCGCTCCTTCGGCGTGTGAGTAGTTTCCTAGTGCTGTTGTATTATAGCCTTCTGCGTGTGAGTAATCTCCAAATGTTTTTGAGTCGCGACCTTCGGCGTGAGATGCACGACCATTTGCTTGAGTTTCACGTCCTTCTGCATGAGCATACCTTCCAAACGTTTGAGTGGTAAACCCTTCCGTATGTGACCAATCTGCTACTGCGTTTGTATACCATCCTTCTGCATGTCCTCCGTCAGCAACTGATTGCTGATTGCCTGCCCAGCTGCTGTATGAATAATCTAAACTCCCAACAATAAAACTACTATCATTGATACCGGTGTTAGTCAAGGTTATGGTTGTATTTACTCCTCCAAATACGGAAGTATCAACTACAAAGCTAGTATTGTCTGGATATGCTGCACTATTATAATATAATCTGTTGCCCGGAGCAAATATAGCCGTTACATCGCCGGCTAATTGAAATACACCAGAAGTGATTGTGTTAAATTTTGCCCCGTATAATCCTTTTGCTAATGTGGCAGAACCAGAACCTTCTGCGTGAGAAGCAAATCCGGATGCCGTTACGGCAGAGCCTTCTGCGTGAGAATAATTGCCAGTAGCATATACAGCTAAACCTTGTGCATGAGCATAAAGCCCGAAAGCCGAGCCTCCTAGTGATTGTTGTATTTTACCAGTATCAGAAGAAGATCCTGCAAATGTTAGGTTACCGTTGGTTAAAGTCAGTAGTGCGTTTACGGTATCAAAAGTTAAATTAGACTCTCCATTGATAACGCCAGTACCGGTTGCAGTTAATATGTTGTTGTTAGTGTTGTTTGTAATTGAACTGCTTATTCCGGTGGCGTCTGCTGCGATTGTTGCGTAAGCTGCTGATGCGGCATTTACTGCTAATGTTGCCGTACCTGTTAATGAACCTGAAAATGATCCAGTAATACCACCAGTTACGGTTAATGAGCCTGTTACGGTAGAATTATTTTGTGATATTAAGCCATTTTTGGCTACAAATTCGTTTGCCATATCTAATTAGTTTTCCCTATCCAACTAATGGTATTTATTATAAATATGTAACCAACATTTTTATTGTCCAGCCGGATGATGCGGCTACTGCATTCAATTGGAATTGGCTTGTTACGATTGAAGATTGAAATGTTATATCTGACGTGTTACCTATATCTACCGTTGAATTATCATAATAGGATGTTGTTGTGCCGTTCCATGAAGTTACAAATTCACCTGCTCTTGAATTAGCTCCTTTATATACAGTGTATTTTCCATGGGCGGAAGTAAATGATCCAGTTGCCTGAGTAAATAGATTATTTGATCCTACAATTGTTGAGTTTACAGTTGCACGATCAAACAATGTTCCATCTAAGCTCAGTGTTGAACCGATGGTAAAGTTTGTGGCATATGATGCGGTTTGTGCAAATGAACTTGAAACAGCATTTAGAACATATGAAGCAGTTGCTGCAAATGAAGCACTAACTGCATTCAACACATAACTTGCTGTTGCTGCTAAACTAGGAGTACCATTTTCCCATGTGCCACTATTATAAATTAACGCTTGTCCATTTGTAGGAGTTGTGATTGTAACATCGCCTAAATCATTTAACGTTTGTGCTACTGCTCCCCCTCCACTTGAACCGCCGGCAATGTTTCTAAAGATCCCGGCGTTGATAATTCGGTTGTTGTTGGTGTCAGTTAAATTGTTAGTTTGACCTTTTAGTACCAAGTACCCAACAAATATCAAGGAATGTGCAGTAAATTCTCCTTCCGTGAAACTATCAGTAGCTAGATATTGCAATGCATTTATTAAAGTTGTATACGTATTCTGGCCGTAGTATACTACTACTCTACCAGTAACTGGATTGGCGAATACCCTTTGAATCTGCCAATCTCCTGCTGCCATTGTATTTAACACGCCGGTGCCATCATCCCAATAATCTGGGTCAACTGTTGAATAAAATGCGCCACCGTTGTTGTCTAAACGAACTCCTGACCCAGATCTGTATGCTCGTGCAATTGATGATGTTGCAAACGCATTTCCATGATAGTGAGATGGACTATTTGGATCTTGTGAATAAAATCCGCCCAATGTATATGCAACACCACTACCTATACCAAATCCTAAAGTTCCTGGGTGTGCGTTGATTGAAAATCCATCTATCTTTAGTGGCCCAAATCCTCTAATAAACGCACTTTGTTGACTATCACTATCATATGTGGTTTGAACATTGCTACCAATACCTGTAATTGTTGCATAATTAGGATGTGTGACACGACCTAAAGGTATTGCTTGTTCATATTGTGTTTGATCAAAAAATTCCGTTTGTTGATGAATTGTACCTGCGGCATCTACATAAATATATGTATTTTGAGATGATGTTAGATACGTTGCAGAAGCAGAGTAATTAGTCCATGTTACATAGGTAAATATAGGATTGATTTCTTTAGAAAAACCTGCATTAGGATCTAATAAAATACCCGATCCCGAACTTACAAATATAGTAGCACCCGAAGCTGATATGACACCTCCATACAAAAGACCACTACTTATACCGCCTTCGAGCCATTTGAATTTAACTAGGTTACCATCTTGACGATAATATAAATCATATCCTTGTTCGGTATTTGATGCCGATGTAAATAGAAATGATGCTGTTTCATTGGTATTGCCTGGATCTTGGGCTGGGTCTAATCTAAGTGTGCCGCCTAATGTAAAATCTGCTAATGCATTCATTGAGCCGGATACGTAGATTGAACCAGATAAGTTTGTTTGTCCAAGTAGATTATTTGTTCCTATTTGAGTTGTTGATCCTGATATGTTTAGAGAACCTGTAATTGTTACGGTTTGAATCAGTGGATTAACATAAGATGCTGTTAGTGCATAGCTTGAAGTTAATGCATAACTAGAAGATAGAGCAGTTAATGAATATGATGCACTTAATGCTGTTGCAGAATAAGATGAACTTACTGCATTTAGTACATAACTAGCAGTCTGTGCTGTTTGAATATAACTAGCAGTAACAGCATTATTTGCCCAACTTGCGGTACCAAATAAACTTCCAGTTATGGATGGTAAGTTTGCAGAACCCGTAAGCTCCAAACTACCACTTACAATTGTGCGGCCAATTAGGGTTTGGATATCGTTTACAGCATCACCAAATTGATTAGACCCGCTTGAATATATTACAGATGCGGATTCGTATGTTACGTTTAAGAATGCAATAGATGCAGTGCCATTAACTGTTACGTTTCCATTTATTGTTCCACCGGTAAGAGGTAGATAGTTTGGCGTATATGACGCCGTGACTGCATTATTCGCCCAACTTGCAGTACCATGTAAACTTCCGGTAATTACTCCTACTACATTTAATGAACCAGTTACTTCAACATTGTTAACAAAAGCAACTTTATCTTCATAAACTAATAATCCGTTTTCAGCCCCAAATCCATTTACTTGTAATCCTATACTTTGAGTTGATTCGTTATGAAATACAAATCTACCATCATTCCAACCGAAATATGCCATTGAAGCACTTGTAGTTGAGAATGTATCGTTATAGAATTTTTCTAGCCATGAAAAATCATCATTTGCATGCACTTCTGCTAGTGTAGGATATACTCCGGAAGTAGTTCCTGTATAAATTAATTTACCATTACTTCCCGTTATTGTTTGTATGCCTTTGAATATATTTGAACCAGTAGTTGCAAATGATCCAGATTTTGCAACAAAGATAGGATCCGTTTCGTTAAAGTAAGATGCAGTTGTAGCATTACTTGCAGTACCAAGTAAACTTCCGGTGATGCTTCCTTGAACTCGCAATGACCCGGTAATCTCAACATCGCTTTGGCGAGATATAGGATTTGATCCAGTCCATTTAGAAGAAACAATTCCTGTTAATTGAGACCCATCACCCTTAAATGAACCAGTAAACGATCCGGTGGTATATGATGCTGTGAATGCATTGAATGATGCTGTTGTTACTAGCGATCCGGTATTAATTGATATACTACCCGATATATATGATGCCGTTAGAGCGTTACTAGCTGTAATTGGATATATTGAACCTGTTTGTAATTGTCCGGGCTTAAACTGTCTCATTATTGCCATCTCCCTTTAATAATTACCGTGTCAGTAGGATCTATACTATATCCTAACACAGCAGTATTAAATACGATGGTTTGTGTTGATGCATCGGTAGGCGTCCATGTATATACTACTTTATCAATATATTGTCCGTTAATATAAACATCAAATTCATTTACCGTTGCAATTGTATTAGTTACTGGATTAATTGCGGCATACGCTGCTACCGTCACTGTTGTTGCATTAACATATGTTGCTTGTTTGTCTGTTAATGTGGTTAAATATGCCATTGCTACGGCATTAAGTGATACGGTAGAACCTCCTCCGGAAACTACTACAGAACCTCCACTTAAAACTTGTTGTTGATTTTGAAGTATTGCTTGTGGTATTTGCGTTGTACTAAATATATTAAGATTACCAACATCTACAATCGCATCAAATGAAACTTTTTTAAGTGAATATGCTTTTCGAATTGTTTCAATGCGCGATTCTTGTTCAGATAACAATGTTCCTAATACCGTTAACGGCATTGAAGCTCTAACTAAACGATCTTCGCCTACGGTATTTACTGTTTCAAATGTTATAGCTCCTATAGTTGTAGCAAATTTATTTGCATCATTTCCCCAAGCAAAACGTCCATATGGTAAAATTTGGTCAATTAAATCATTGAGTTGTGTTGTAAAATCACACCATATCATCATATCATATTCCATTGTAACATATTTAGGAATGTCTACAATGTAAATTTTTTCTGAGTCTGCTGGTTGATTTGTTGGTATTGGAAATAACTCATCTTCATAACGATTGCGTTCATTATATCGTTGTCGATAAACTATTTGATTTGCAGACTGCGGTCTATTAACATCCAACGTTCGATGTTGTTCTTGTTCTGTAATACTATTGCGTTTCAACATGATTAATGGAGATTGCAACATTCCTTTTTCATCACGTATATATCCTAATCTACGTACATTATCCCATTTTTCTCCATTTGCAAAAATAACTGGAACATTGATTACTTCTTCATTTGCCGTTATTTGTGGCTGAATTTCATTTTCAACATACCATTTAATTGCATAATCAATATCATATGCCGTACGTTTTGGACTACGAATTACATCAGTATCTCGACGAGTTTGTAATGCCCGATTCAACAATACATCTGGCGTTAATCCTTCCGTTTGTTTTAATGAAGGTTTATTTGTTTTGCGGTCAATATTTTGTCTATTGTATTTAGGCATTAATGTCCTCGCTGTCCTTTTGTTACGTTATTGCCTCCGCGTCGAATATCTTTGATACCTTGCGGAGTTTGGCGAGTTGCATGTGCGTTACATAATACAGATACACTATATCCATGTTTGTCGCCATTCGGCCATGTCTCTGGATTTTTACCTACAAAATACTGATTTGCATCAACGCTATCTAATTCATAATACTCATTGTCCCAAAATACAATGTCTCCAACTTCTGGATAAAATGTAGCTCGTTCTAATATGTCTCTTGAAATTGCAAACGTTGCAGTACGTGTATATGTGTGTCCGTAATCATCCATGTTTGATGTCTTATCGTCCTTTGTAATTAAGCACGGAATCAAAATGGAATCATAATATGCCTTGCGCTCTGATTCGCCGTATATGTTAGCGTTACTCGCATCTACTAGCAGTTTAAAGAACTCAATTTCAGTATCAATTATCGCATTAATCAATTCCGAATTAATTGCTGCTAAAAATCTCGCATCTCGTTGACCGCCAAATAGAGCCATGTTTATCCTATATAAATTTTCAAAGGCACTTTGCCTAGTATTTCACTCATTTGTGTTGCTTCTGCATTTTGTCGAGTTAGCATTTGCTCTTTAGTCATCTTTTCTAAAAATTCTCGAAGCTGAGTTATCAACGCTTCTTTTTCAGTTTGACCTTGTGTAACTAAATCAGTTCCGTTAAGTGTTACTTCTCCATTTGGAATTGGAACTGATGAATATTTACTACGTACATATCCTAGTGTTTCTTTAACGAGGGCCGTTCCATATCTAATAATCCAAGCACGACCCATATCATTGATTGATTTATAAGTTTGATATGTATATGGTATATTTGATGCATCTGTTATCAAACCATCTTGTACAGCTGTATTTCCGAATAGTATTGCTTCTTTACCTTTATCTTCTTCAAATAAAAATTCAATCCAAACATTTTTAAAATATGGCGATGCCATTGTTCCTTGAGTTCCGGGTACGGGATATATTCGTATATCGTCTCCATGTATATCAAAAGAAAAATGTGATTTACGTATTTGATCATTAAATTCTATAGTTTGAATACGAAGCAAATCCATATGAATTGGCATCATCATGAAATTAACTGATGGTGAAAATCCTCCAAAATCAAATGCATCAAGTAACTGTTGAGAACCTAATCCTGTTCCAACGAATGGGTCAAAATATCTAACAATTGCCGGTGGAACATTATGCAATACTCGTTTAACTTCAATCGAGCTAGTACTAGAAAGCGTTTTGCCTTGTGCAGCTAATGATGCTGATACTGCATTTCTAATACTATATGTTTGTTTGCCTGAAACAATATCAATTGATGCAGAATACCAACGTACGGTGCCACCCGAATCGGCTTCTGTTCCATATGCTTTTGATAATTTAGTAATATAACCTAATGATTGACCAACTAATGTTCCTGTCAATCCTTTTGCTCCTAAAACATTTGAACCAGTTTGAACTCCCAGAGTTGATACTAAATTATTAATAATATTAACTTGATTAATTTGATTGGAATATTCCATGGTAGCTGCTTCAAATGCAGCATAAAAATTTATTGCTAAAAGTTCAACATCCATGATAGGATATCCAACCTGTTGTGCAGCATATTTTGCAAACGAATCTGCATGTTGTTGAAACATGGGATCGGTATCAAAAAAGCCAAATGGTGTTGATCCAGTAGTAAACGAAGAAGATCCAGGCCATATGGGCTTATTTTCTGAGTAATCCATGATTTATCCTTTTATATATAAATATCAATATGATTCATTTAAGAGTCGCAAAATTTCCGTTAACGCTTCGTGGCGGTGATTATCTTTTAAAATAATTTCATTCACAAATCGAGACTCTTTAATTTTAGGAACTTCATGTATGGCTGAATCATTTTTAAATTTTAAATCTACTTGATGTTTATCTCCGGTTAATATCATTATACTGTCCTTACCTAAACGTGATAAAACCATTTGTAATTGTTGTTTAGTTAAGTTTTGAAACTCATCTACAATACAAATTGCATTGTCAAAAGTTCGTCCTCGAAAATGTGATAATGATACTAATTCAATATTTTCTTCCTTTTCCATTTTATCTAATATTTCAGGTTTGTTATAAACTTTACGCATATTAGATCTAATCGGAACTAACCATGGATCCATTTTTTCTGCTAATGAGCCTGGAAGAAATCCGTTATCTTCATTTGAAACGGTTGGACGTGTAATGATAATTTTATTTACTTGACGTTTAAAAAACATATCCAATGCAATTTGAACTGCTAACAATGTTTTTCCCGAACCTGCTTGTCCTAATAAAAAATTGAATGGAGTTTCAATAATTTTTGCCTTTGCTTGTTTTTGTTCTTCTGACAATGTAATTGAATATTTAATGTCATTCTTCGGTGGAGTTTTCTCCTTGTTCAGTGTTGCCATAACTTGCTTTCGTTAAACTAATTTTGTAAGTGTTGATTCTTGCAATGACATATCTTTAAGTGTTTCAATCTTTCCTAAACATGCTTTACGAATAGCATAATAAGTTTGTCTAGGTGGATGCGGTGTCATTACTTTAATTGTAATTCGTTCTTTGTCTGGGCCTAGGTCTTGTTCGATATGAACCATGAGTACTAAGGTAATTGCACGTATTCTATCTAATACGTCTACTAAGCGACCATCATATCTGATGATTACTTCCATTGAATATTTAACATACGGAACTGCCATAATCTTTTAATATAAATATAGAACAGTAAAAAAGGGTGACCGAAGCCACCCTTAATTTATTCTTTAATTCGTTAAGTCAATTAAACTAATTAACTATTAAAGAGTGTTTAATCCGTGAACGTATACTTTTCCGTAAAATTCCGGACGAACTACTTTCTTCGCGTAACGTGTCATGACACCTTTACGTGGAGTGAAGTTAACTGGATCGTATACAAGTGGAGTCATAATCAACGGAATATAAGGGCTAAATACAGCACCCGTTTCAAGGAATTGACTTCCTCTGAATCCCATTAGGATTACGTTCTCTAACATATATGGATTTTTGTAAACTGTGTAACGGTTATTGATTGCACCAATTTTTTGTACGCCTGCTGCAAATTCCATTTTAGTTCCATCAGTGTCTGCAGCAAATCCTGGGATAGACTCAAGAATAGTTGCAACTGCAGGAGATGTTACTAAGAAGTTAGCACCACCACGTAATGTTTTTTGGTGAATTTTGTTAGATACTTTTTGAAGTTTAGTACCTAATGTTTGGAACCATCCACCTTGAGTGTTGTAGTATCCATCACCAACAGCCGTAGCCGCACCAGCACCTGATTGTGTAAATCCGTTACCGTTCCAGAAGTTGTTATTCAAAGCTGACCAATACTCAGTTGTTGGAGCTGCTGAAATCAACATATCAAGGATCTCAAGATCGATTTCCATTGATACATACTCAGAAAGCATTGAAGTCAATTCAGCTTCAGCATCAATTGAGTGGTAAGCGTTAAGATCTTGAGCAAATTCAGGTGTCCAAACTGCTTTCAACTTACGAGTCTTAGCAACGATTGGATCTGATTGAAGCTCTAAGTTCAATTCTGGGATGTTGATATCAGTACCATCATCGATACCACTATTTGCGGTAGAACCTTTGAATGGATTAGTATCTTCAAAATCACCTCTTTCGTAAGAGATAGGCTGAACACTATAATTAACTTTAAAGTTGGAAGCTGAAATTGCTATTTGAGCTGAAGTTGCTTGAGCCGTTGTTAATACAAATGATGCTGTATAATCGCTAGTAATTTTAGAAAATGCTTGTACTGGAATAATTTCAGTTGAACCAGACACTAATGTAAATGATCTAACTGCAAACAAATCAGCGTCAGTTGGCATTGCAATAGTAACTTTTTTGTAGCTTGATAATGAAGCAGAATAAGCACTATCATAATTAACATCAGCTGCATCAGTAATAGAAGCCGTTGCTGCTACTGCCGACAAGTTTGAAGTTGTTACAGATTTAATTGAATATCCGAAACGACCAGCGCCATAAAGACCGCCAGCTGCATCAGAACCAGTTGTAGTAACACCAAACAATGAATCTAATGCATTAGGATTACCAAATGGATCACCTGTTCTGTTGCTGTTATCATTGTCAAATCCTGGTTGAGCTGTACCATATTTAAAGTCTAAATAAAATACTAGACCCGATGGCAAGTTCATTGGTTGAACAGAAACGAATTCTTTAGCTGCAAATTCAGCAAAGATTCTTCTTACCAATGGAAGTGCAACACCTGCCCACTCTTCAGATCCTTCTGCAGTACCTGTTTGTGAAGCTTCTTTTACTAATTGACGTGCTTGGTTTTCAAGCAATTGAGCCATTCCGGCTTTTTCAGTCTCACGTTTAAGACCTTCTAATAGTCCGGTTCTTTCCCACTTATTAACGATTGCTACTGATGCAGCACGTTGAGAAGCGTCTGGACTTTGTAATAATGAATTTAAACTCATCGTTTTTCTCCTTTGTTTTGTTTTTTTTTAAATTAAATTAATCCTGCCAATTTCTTCCAACGGTTTGCCATTTCGAAACCTTCTGAAAGAACTTGAGTTGTTTGTTTTGACGGTGCAGTGGTTCTTGTAGGCTTAGAAGCTAAAGATTCTTTAACAACTCTTTTAGCTTTAGGCTTATTGAATGATTCTGCTAACGTACTAAATACTAATTTTACTTCTCTTGTATTACCAGCTCTGTCAAAGTTTTCAATTACTTTCATTTTTTGACCTTCTGACAATTCAAAATTACGGAACAATTTGTTGGTGTAAAGAAGTTTTGCGTTAAGAAGATTTACTTCGTTAATGATGTTTTTAAGTTGCTTAACTGTTTTATAAGCTTCTTCTAATTCTTCTTTAGTTTCTTCAAGTTCAGCTTCCATTGCTTCAACAACTTCTTCTTCTTCTGCTGGCATTCCTGAAGTGTCCATCATTTCATCTTCACGCAAAATTGCTTCAATGATTTCGTCAATTGAACCTCCGTACTTATCTGAACTTAGATCTTCATCTTCTTCATAATGCATTCCTTCTGCTGCAATTGCTGTCATGTCGTCTTCAATTTCATCTTCTTCAGAACTCATCATTTCGCCTTCTAATTCACGAATGATTTCTTCTAGATTCAAATCTTGTTCCGACTCATACCCTTCATTGTACTCAGCGTTC
>Ga0181343_1000353_pt1 | contig 21076 bp, 22 predicted proteins | sample Su13VDMLBSD_FD_130110 | JGI IMG/M metagenome (GOLD analysis project Ga0181343, IMG submission 130110) | Freshwater viral communities from Lake Michigan, USA - Su13.VD.MLB.S.D | ecosystem: Environmental > Aquatic > Freshwater > Lake | place: USA: Michigan | collected 2013-07-15 | reverse complement strand
CAATTAGTACAGAATCGATAGAAGTTATAATTCAGCTATTGATTGATAAAGGAGTTCCTACTATAAGCGATAATAATAAATTTTTTAAGGAAAAACAAAATGGAAAATAAAGACGATTCAGCAAAACCAAAAAAGAAAAAAACTTCTGTTAAGAATGATTCCAAATCAATGGAAGTTAAACAAATTTCATTTAAACCAGTTTCTGCTGATAGTCTTACTTCTGAACAAATTAGAAGATTACTAAAAGAAGTAATGCTAGAAAGTGCATATGAAACCAAATTAAGATCTAATACAGAAGTAGATGCCTTAATTAATGTAATGGAAGAATTTCTTCGTTCTTTTATTGTTATTGGTTATAATATGAAAAATGAGCCTGTAGTGATTACTAATGCTAAATCACAATTAGATGCAGATGCATTATATACTTCATTAGCAAGATTATTTTTATCTATTAATCATAATGGAGGTGTATAGTGAAACCTATAAAAGGAAACGCATATGCGGTAGGAACAGGTCTTTATGTTGGTGAGATATTTGTTTTTGTGGATGAAACAAATAGTGAATACAATTTCATTTCAATACCTAAAAATGTAAATAGAAGTGTTCCAAAAGATAAGTTTATTCTTGGAATACAATCAAAAATATTAGATGATGTAGGGCCAATAGATAAAAAAGTATTCTCTTTATTAGAAAAACAATTTGTTTTTAACTTAAATTTGATTAAATAAATTTATGGATATAGTTAGACCGATTCAAATTACGTCTCCAATTAGTGGAAGACCTTCATTACCAAAAATTCAGGAAAGACAATATGGTGATAAAATTTATGTAGAAGCATATTGGTATGATCCAGCATCTGGTGCTTTGATTCGTAAAGGTATGGTAAAAATTCTTGATGCAAATACAAAAGAAGACATTACCAGTCAATGTAGATAACTGTTGATATTTCAAATAAATTCTGATATCATCATGATATGATTTTACCAGAAGACTATATAGTAGAAAAATTCTATCAATATGTAGGTAAACCAACTAAAAATCGTTACAATAACACATATCAAGGGTCATGCCCGATGTGCAGAGAAGGTAGTAGTTGGCTAAAGAAAAAAAGGTTTTATTTCATACCAGAAAATAATAATGTATTTTGTCATAACTGTGGTTATAGCAAAACGCCTTTACAATGGATTTCCGAAATTGCTAATATAAGCATTTCGGAAATTTTTTTGGAATCAAAACAATCATATACATTTTCTAAACAAGAAGAAGAAAAACCTAAATTCGTTGTTGATACTTTACCAAAAGATTGTATTAATTTGTATGACAATGTACAATTAAATTATTATAAAAATAATAATACAGTTAATAAAGTATTAAAATTTATAGAAGATAGAAGATTATTAAATTCTGTTAATAAACCTAAAGCACTTTATTTTTCTTTAGTAGATAAAGTTCATAAAAATAGGCTAATTATTCCTTTTTATGATATTGATGGGAAAATAGTTTATTACCAAAGCAGAACAGTATTAGAGGCAGATAATTTATGTAAACCTCGTTATTTGTCCAAAATAAATAGTGAAAAGACTATTTTTAATATTGATAAAGTGGATTCTAATTACGATACTATTTTTATTTTTGAAGGACCAATCAATTCATGTTTTGTTAAAAATGGAGTTGCTATTGGAGGAATTCAAGAAAATTCATATCAATTGTTTACTAATAAACAACAACAACAAATCGATAAATTTCCTTTTCACAAGAAAATTTGGGTATTGGATTCCCAAATTAAAGATTCAGCAGCAGCAAAAAAAACTCAGAAACTGATAGAACTTAATGAGTCTGTTTTTATTTGGCCTAAAGAAATAGGATCTTTATGTAAAGATTTTAATGATATTACTATATTATTAAAAAAGGATGGATTATCTCCAGATTTTATTAAAAAATATACAAAGTAAAATTATACATTATATAAATGGGTTTTCCCATCATCTGAAAAAATTATAATTAAATGATTATAGCCAGCATCAAATGATGCTTTTTGTTTTGCTAAATTCATTTCAAGATTATTTTTAAAAGTATATTCGCATTTAATTTCTACTAAAAGTTTTAATTTTGGTATATAAATATCAGGAAAATATATTCTTTCTATATCGTATTGATATTTAATTTTAGGTAAATCTTGACATCTGCCTGCTTTTATATCATATATTGTGATATCTGGATGTTTATCCAATAAATATCGAATTCCTTGTTCTTCGTATCCTTGTAATCTATCAAATGTAACTTCATTTATAATACAAGTTTTATATTTATATCTATTTAAATTAGATTTTTCAAATATATCTGGATGTTGCATTGGATTTGCAACTCCAAATTTTTTCATATTAGCGTCAATAACTCTTTGTTTTGTATATGAATGATTTTGTGATTCTGTATTAGATCTAATCGTTACATTATTTTTTCTAAGAATGTTTAAAATAGTTCTGTGGGCTACTTTATATTTTAAACCCATTTCTACACAACTTCCCCCATTTTTATATTCTTCTATAATTGAATCTATTATAGATTGATCTTTTATTTTTGCTTTACCTTTAGAAAAATTTATTTTATAGATGTCTGTATGTCTACATTCTTTTCTGGTTCTAAGTTTTATATTATTCTCGACTAAAATTTTTTTTACAGATATTTCGGAAGAATTATATTCTTTTGATAAAGTTAGAATATTATATCCTAATATATATTTTTGTATTATTTCCCTTTCTTTATTGAATAAATTTTTGCTTCTGGATTTATATAATATTTGAATATCTGTCATATACTATATTTATCATACAAATCAATAAAGTATAGATCCTAAGTATAATTTTTTATAAAATAACCCCGATACTTTGGATCATTTTAAATTCCACGGTATTTGGCATCGTTTGAGCTTGCTAAATAGCCTTTAAACATCTCATTTAATGAAGTTAATTCCATAGAAACCCTAGCAATTTTCTTGGTTTCTGCTACACGAATTTTATCAAATAAAGTATCTGGAACACATTTTTTTAATTTAGATTGAACAGATTCAGGACCAGTTCCGTTTAAGAAATCTGCCATTTCTTCTAATTTAGAGATCCAACTTTGTAGTTGGCTAACCATATTAGCCTGCATTTTGCTAGTAGCCTGCATGTGATCAGCAGCAGCATTTGCATCCACATCAAATGCCGTAGGATCAGTTCCTTTATCTAGAGTAGAAGCCATTGCATCAGCGTCTGAAACTTGATTCTCCACACCTAAATCTTCTGGGGCTTCTCGTAAGACATTAACGAAAGCTTTTTGAAATAAATTACTCATATGATTATTTACCTAACTTGAGTAAATAATTGTAGTGAAAAAGAAAATTTTTAAAGAAGATATAATGGCTAATGCCGAACGACAAGTGGCTGGAATTGGTCCCGGTTCTAAGGACGATCCATTTGTACAAGTAGCTGTTCCTGTTAATAATCAAATAGATAATGGAAACCATATTATTAATTATCCACATGAAATTAATATGTACAAACAGCAATTGTTTGATATTTTTGAAAAATTGATAACTTTAAGAAGACAATTAGAAACGGCTAAGAGTAATCCTTCGGTTAAGAAATCACAACAAGTAGGACTCAATACATCTATAAGAGCAATAGATAAAATAAACGAACAATTATTGGAAATACCAAGAAATTTATCATTGTTTTCTGTTGATTTATAATAAAATTATGCTATAATACAAGAGTATGGTAAAGCCTATACTTATTTTGTGTACTATAAGTTCGATAATATCTTCAGTTTTTTCTAAAAACTGGACAGATTTTATAAAATATTTTTTATTAGTTAGTTTAATTCAAACTATATCTTATAATATATATAAGAATATAATGGAATATTTTGCCTTGAAACTTCAAGTTGAAAAACTTAAAGAATATTCCAAACAAGGAATGGAAGTAAAATGTCCTTGTTATCTTGAAAAAAGTATGTTTGTTCCTATCGATTTAAATGGGCCGAATGTAATCTCTTGTAAAGAGTGTGAAAAAACACTATCAATAGATGTTACAGCTAAGACGTTCATGCAAACCGATATGCTAGATTTGGAAAAAGCCGATGAAAATCTTATAAAAGCATATAAGTTTATACAAGATAATATTTAATATGAGTTTTCATTCAGATGAATTAAAAAATGCTACATTTGTAGTACCAAATTCTACTTATACAGAAAAATCTATAATAGATGTACAAAATTTAAGAAACTTATTGAGAAATTTTGTTTTAAGTAAAAATATAGATTTAGTAAATTTATATGATTTAACAGCTTTTAACAAAAAAGTTTCTTCTTCTGGTTTAGAAAATTTAGAATTTTTATTTGAAACCATCAGAAAAAATTTTGTAGACAAGTTTAATAACGATAAAAATAAACAAGCAATTATAAATTTAATGTTTGATAACATGTTATCAAATTTAAAAATATTAAAAATTATAAATGCAGACTTTTCTTCAGATGAAATAAATACAATAATTTTGGGATTTCTTATTAAAAACTTTATATAATGAAAAGCGTTTCAATAAAAACAAAATCAAATAAAACACACGTAATGTCTGTGGATGCCTATACCAGATGGCTTTGTTTGGCAGAAGCATTACAGCTTATTAACCAGCAAGCCGAAAAATCTAAAATAGATTTAGAAAAATCTGATAACTGGATTAAGCCTATTGCATTACAAAAATATATTCAACAAAGATTTCCTGCCATGAATCATGATTTTAAGGTAGAAGAGAATTTGTAATTAATATTATACAGTTATATCTATTGCATTAGAAACTGAAATACCATCTGTTAAGTATATTTTTCTAGTAGAACCAGTTGGCGACTTGCTGTCTAATACAATATTATTATATCCTGTGTCTGTGTCTACTTGTATTACATTCCCATTAGGGTAAGCTGAGTCCAAAACTATAAAGCTTGTAGGAAAACATTTAGTATTATTATAATTAGTGACGTTCCAGCTAACAAATTTAGTACTCTTAACGTAATTTGTAAGAGATATATTTGCAGGAGGTCCGTAATTAGAATAATTTACAATATTTGATGTTAATTGTCGTCCAAATCGGTCTGTTACTTTACAAGTTAAATTGCCACTGACTATAGAATATCTAGGTCTAGGACTTATACCACTTGATAATTTAGGATCGCTTAAATCTAGCCTTGCGAAGTATTTTTTTAAATTATTATTATAAGAAATTGTTGGAGATACATCAGTTATTTTGGTGCTTCCAATATAAAATTCAAAAGTAAATGGAGACGAACCTCCGTTTGCATAACAATATGCATACCGAGGAATTGAATTTTCGGTGTCTGGTATTTTACCAATTTGTGGTTTAATATCATCAAAATCAAAATTTGTTACTCCAACTAATAATCCCGGTGCACCAATTGTTAAATCAGGTAAAATATTAAATGGAGGCATATTAACCGTTAAATTAACATTAATACTAGTAACACTACCAAAACGATTGGAAATAACAACATAAACAGTACTTGTTGCTGGAATTGTTGTATATGCTGTACCTACATTTAAAACATTTCCTGTTATAATTTCTATATTAGAAATATACCATTTATATGTTAAATCTGGACCACTACAAGAAACTCGAAATGTTGTTGTTGTATCTGTTAATGTAGTGACATTACTAGGTTGAATTATAATTGACGGTGGTGTCCTACTTGCATATAGTATAGCTCTTGATCCTAACATATGTTAAACTAAATCTCCTCCTAACAGCCATGAATTAGTAGCTACTTTAAATAAAGCAACACATGAATTTTGTGCGAAAGTTCTAACTTTATTAGTGGCAGCTAAAATAGCTACACCAGCACTTCCTATTACAGTAATTTGACCGCCACCTTGTTGGTACAATACTATATTAGTTCCAACGGGAAATGGTGTGGTATTATTATTAGGTACAGTAAATGTTATTGGGCTTGCATTATTAATTCCTATAACAGAATTAGCATGTGATAAATTTGCTGTAACCGCAGTTACAGCTAGGGAATAAACATTAGAGGCATCTACATAACCTTTGGTTGCGGCTTCGTTTACTGCAACAGGAGCACCAGATAAATATAAAGATCCCGTCATTGTATCACCAGATTTCTTTACATAAGTATTACCTAAAGAAGAAGTTCTCAAAGAAATTTCATCATCTACATATTTTTTAGTTGTAGAATGATTATTTGCTGTAGGCGCAGCATTTAAAGTTAAAAAGCCAGTCATTGTATCACCAGCTTTTTTGATGTAAAGAGTGTCAGCAGTTGTTATGCTTAGAAAATTGGCAGTTTTTGTAGCAATTTGACCAGTTACCCATTGCATGGTTGTAGCATGTTTAGGTTGGGTTGGATCTTTAAATAATTCAAGATCTCCACCAGTCATTACATCCCCAGATTTTTTTAAAAATGCAGTATTAGCAGCAGCAATAGTAAGATAATTTACTAAATTACTACTAGTACCAGCAACTGCATCATCTACATATTTTTTAGTTGTAGAATGATTATTTGCTGTAGGCGCAGCATTTAAAGTTAAAAAGCCAGTCATTGTATCACCAGCTTTTTTAACGTAAAAAGTATCAGCGTTTGTTGTACTTACAAAATTAGCAGTTCTTGTAGTAATTTGATCATCTACATATTTTTTATTTGATAAATGTTTATTATTTGTTGGTGGATTTTCATTTGCAGCGGTAATAAAACCACCAGTCATAATTCCACCAGATAAAGGAATGTATCCACTAAGAGCTTTGCCAGAATTATTAATAGAATTTTGTACTGTATTAATTTGACCAGTCACCCATTGCATCGTGGTGGCATGTTTAGGTTGGGTTGGATCTCTAAATAAAGTAAGATCTCCCGCAGTCATTGTGTCTCCAGATTTACTTAAAAATAAATTTGGATTTGCCGGATTTATATCATTTATTGCTGATAATAAAGTACGTTTATTTACTGCATCATAATCTAAAACTGGATCTTTTACATTTGATATAAAATTATTATTTACACTTACTGTATTACTGAAATATGATAATCCAGTAGCACATAAAGATGCATTAATAAATAACGTTCCTGTAACTTTTTCATTTGGATTAAAAGTTAAGCCTCTTTTATCTAATTTATTTGCTAAATTTGAATTAGTTGTATTAAGATTTGCTTGTAAGCCATCTATTAAGGTTTTTACATTAGCTGAAACATCAGAACTTAATTGTTTAGCAAGAGATGAGTATGATATTTTTCGTGTATTAAAACTTCCAGTAGTAGTATCAGCAATATCAAATACTGTATAATCAGTATTTTTAATTGTCGTACTTTCAGTTAATCTATTTATGAACAAATCCATACATTTATTTATGCATCAGATACCCATCAACAATAGGATCTGGAATTCCTATTGATATTTTTCCAGAAGTAGGAGATTGTATAATATAATAAGTTTCTGGTTTTGGAAAAACAAAAGGAGGAACCATTACTTTTGTTGTTGGTCCCTTTAAACTTCCTTGTGTATGTATATCTTTTAAACTTAATGATAGTTTATTTTCACCAGATGCTAATGGCGAAGAATATCCAAATCCTATTTTATAAAAATCGTTATCATTTACTGTTAATCCAGTATTAATAGAAATTATATTTTTATATGTATCAGTAATTGGATTTTTTATATCAATATTTAAAACTTGTCCTATATTTGTTAAATTACATCTAATTGTGAGGAAATCTCTACCAATTAAAGTATTTGAATTGATATTAATAGTGTTTAGTATATTATTAACTGTTCCCAAATTAGTAAGTCCGGTTCCATTTTTAACAACTAATGATCCATTATTAGTTATCATTACTCCTACAGTTGCTCCTTTAACTACTGAATTTGCACCATATGGAGCAAATGCTAACCCAGAATATTTTCCACCACCAACTAATGTTGGATTATTAAATAGAAATGTTGAAAATCCTCCAGTTGCATTAGTGTTTGCACTGCTAAGTTTAAATTGAAATGACCAAGTTATATCAAAATTTGGACTATAAGCACTGTTAATAAAAAAATTGGTGGATGTATCAGCCATTTTAATTATTTATAATGAATAAATACTTTGATGGCAGGAAATGCACGATTCCACGATAAACTTCATAGAAAAAATCACCACACAAACCCAACAGTTGGATTTGCTGATAGTGCTAGCGATCCTATTGCTTCTCCATCTGAACCATTTCAAGGAGATTTTGTAATAAATGGCAAGTTAAGTAGTAATAGTGGAGTTAATGTATTGTCTGCTAACGTAACAGGAGATATTTATTGTAATAATATTCATATAAGTAGTGTTACTTATACTAATTTTATATCTGGTAATAGTACAGAAACAATCATAAGTGATAAAATGGTATCTGGTAATGGTGATAATACATTAACATTAGATTTCGAAACCGGAATTTATGCAAAATCTCCGTTCGTCTCAATTAGTAATACATTATGTTCGTTAAGCGCAATCACTTCTCCAGATGCAACATTTAACACATTAACAGTTAAAACTAGTTCTAATTTAATTGGACCATTAAGTGTATTAGGAAATAGTAATTTAAATGGTAATCTAAGTGTTGGTAATAATGTTGATATAAAAGGAAATGTTTTTATATCTGGAAATTTATCTGCGATGGGTGATGTATCCGTAATAGATACAAATATAATATCGACAAGTGCATTATCAGTGATAAATTACGGTCAAAGTAGTGCTCTGGTAGTAAACCAAATAGGAAATTATCCCACTGCAAGATTCCAAAATAATGGAACTGATATTTTCGTTATTTCTGGAACTAAATTAAATGTATATGGTTCATTATCTTCTAGCGAAAATATTAATGGTACTAATATAAATTTATTACAAAATACTTCTGGTGATTGGAATTCCGTATATAATACTGTTTCCTCTACTTCTGGTAACTGGAATTCTGTTTATAACACAGTTTCTTCTACTTCGGGTAATTGGAATTCTGTTTATAATAGCGTTTCCTCTACTTCTAGTAATTGGGATTCTGTATATAATACAGTTTCTTCTACTTCTAGTAATTGGAATAAATCTTATGATTTTTTAACTTCTGGTGGAACAATTAGTGGTTCGATAAATTCTACAGGGGTTATATCCAGCTCTAATATTACTTCATTAAGTACAAAAATAGATTCTTTATGCAATGGATTTAATGTTTCTTTATCATCTAATGGTTATCAAAAATTGCCTAGTGGATTAATAATGCAATGGGGAACAGAAACAAACAGTATTAGTGGAGCTATTACTATTACATTTCCAATACAATTTACAAATGCAGTATATTCAGTGGTAGCAGTTCCTGTTGTGGATAACCCAACAGGGTGGGATACGGTGACATTAAGTGGATCACCCACATTAACAAATGCTGTATTTAATAGATTACACGGAGACGGAAGCACGGGGTTTAGTAACGCAGATTTTGATATAAAATATCAAGCAATTGGATATTAATTTAAAATGTACATCAAAGGAACATACATCAAACCATCTAACATAATAGCCTATAATAGTCCATTTACTATTACAGGACCAGTAGGTGGAACAATACGTGTAGGAGATAATTACACATTAAGTGTGGATGTAGTAGGCGTACCCCCATTTTATTATAAATGGTATAAAAATAGCATAGAAATTCCAAGTCAAATTAGTAATCAATTGATAATAACCAATGCAACATTAAATGATGACGCATCTTATTATTGTGTAATTTCTAATAATTCGTTTTCCAAACAAAGTAATACAGTAAAGTTAAACGTATATGAGCCACCACTTATAGTAAAACAGCCCGTATCAATTAATACAAATCCAAACACTACAGTATTTTTTGATGCATCTGCAACTGGATCTAGTCCTATTACATATAATTGGTATAAAGGAAATACATTAATATCATCTTCTGTTAATAATTTATTATATATTTTTAATACACAAACAACAGATATAGCAAATTATTATTGTGTGATGTCTAATCAAGTCGGATCGGTAACAAGTAATACAGTTCAATTATCTTTAAATACGCCATTAGCTGTAGTCACATTACCAAATAATATTACGTTAAATCCGGGTCAAACTTTAAATACTTCATTAAGCTGTACTGGAACAACACCAATTACAGCACAATGGAGAAAAGATGGTGTTAATGTTAAACCACAAACAGTTCATAATACTGGATCAATTCCATTATTAATAACTAATATGCAGGTAACAAATGAAGGTAATTATGATTGCGTACTAAGTAATATTGTTGGTACTATTACTAGTAATTCTTTTATAGTTCATGTAAATGAATCCGTAATATTTACATTACAACCCGTATCAACAACAATTCAAGTTGGAAATTCGCACACATTTAGTGTTGATGCTACTGGGAGCGAACCAATTTCTTATAAATGGATAAAAACTAATCCATATGTTGATTTAGGAAAATTTGGGAAAACATTAACTTTTAATTCAGCGCAATTATCTGATCAAGCAAATTATGCATGTGTAGCATCAAATGCTGTTGGTTCTGTTACCAGTACATCTGTTACTTTGTCTGTTGTACAAGCAGGCATAAACATTCAACCAATGGCTAAGACTATTGCTGCTGGTGGTAGTCATTCATTATTTTTAGGAATTGATGGTACATTATCAGGATGTGGTTTAAATAATTTCGGTCAATTAGGAGATGCAAATGCTACCAGTAGGTCAACACCAGTTAAAATTAATTTACCACCAGTTGCTATGGTTGCTATTGGTGCTAATCATTCATTATTTTTGGGAATTGATGGTACATTATCAGCATGTGGTTCAAATAATTATGGTCAATTAGGAGATGGTACTACAACTAATAGATCTACACCAGTTAAAATTAATTTACCACCAGTTGCTGCTATTGCTGCTAGTTTTTACAGTTCATTTTTCTTAGGAATTGATGGTACATTATCAGCATGTGGGCAAAATTACGGTCAATTAGGAGATGGAACTAAAACCCATAGGTCAACACCAATTAAAATTAATTTACCACCTATTGCTGATATTGCTTCTAAAAATAATCATTCATTATTCTTAGGAATTGATGGTACATTATCAGCATGTGGTAATAATACTTTTGGTCAATTAGGAGATGGAACTACTACCCATAGGTCAACACCAATTAAAATTAATTTACCACCAGTTGCTGCTATTGTTGTTGGTACATTTTACACATTATTCTTAGGAATTGATGGTACATTATCAGCATGTGGTTCAAATAATTACGGTCAATTAGGAGATGGAACTACTACCAATAGGACAACACCAATTAAAATTAATTTACCACCAGTTGCTGCTATTGCTGGTGGTGAAATTCATTCATTATTCTTAGGAATTGATGGTACATTATCAGCATGTGGTTCAAATAATTACGGTCAATTAGGAGATGGAACTACTACCAATAGGTCAACACCAATTAAAATTAATTTACCACCTATTGCTGATATTGCTTCTAAAAATAATCATTCATTATTTTTAGGAATTGATGGTACATTATCAGCATGTGGTAGTAATAATTACGGTCAATTAGGAGATGGTACTAATATTGGTAAATCTACACCAGTTAAAATTAATGTGCCTCTTATAAAACTTTAATTAGAGTGAATTAATTATTAACCATTTAAATCATAAGTTCCATATATAGAAGTATCATTTACTCCCATATCAATAACATGAGTAATGCTTTCTTGATCTGCTGATCCTTCGTAGGATTTTGGTGGAGATGATAACTCTCCCATAATATTACTAGATATTTTACCGTAGAATGTATCATCATTAACTTGTTCATTAACAGTTTCAATTGGAAGACCGGGTTCCCAACTATATTCTAGCCTTTTGGCTTTAATTTGCCATCCATAATGACCACCTAATGCGTTCATATTATCACCAATATCTTGATCCCTGCGTTGAGTAATTTGGAAATAATTTCCTCCTCTACCATTTTTACGATCATTTCCATATTCAGTCATACGAAATACATCACCAGATTTAGGTTCAATATCTTGACTTAATTCTGTATAGATAGTTACTCCAGACATAGCCTTTTCAAAATTAGCATAAGCCATGTAACCAGTAAGATCATCTTCAGAATTAAATCCAAATTTACTTAATGATAATGCAGATTCATTTAAATTTATAATCATCTTAACCGGAATTGGCCCATGATAAACAGAGGTAGGTTGCTCACCGTATAATGTATCTGCTCCAGATAAAGTCATGGTATTTACATAATAATCAATCTTTTGACCCATGCTATGTACCATTTCTTCCGCAACATTAGCAATAGTTTCTCTATCAGGAGTCAAACGACTTTTATCGTATAACTCATAACAATTAGATCCATTTCCCGCACCAGAATAATAACATGTCATATTAATTTTCCTTTTTAGTTACTACGAAATTACCATTTGGTAAAGATTTTAAAATAACATTACTTCTTCCCATATGTTTACCATTTTTTAATTCATTTGGACGTAGTTTTTTGTTTCCGATTAGTTCTTTAGCTTTACTAGGAGTAATTAATCCAGTTTCTATTTTGTCATATTTTTTAAAATTAGGATCAGTAGGTTTATGTCGATTTGCCATTATACCGGGTTTAGATAATTTACCTGTTTTTTTATTAATAGAATTACCTTTCCATAAAGCAGAATCTCTTCTATGAAGAGGATTTTCTAATTTTTCTTGTAAGAAGAATTCTTTAAATGAAAGCATATTATTATTTAGCAAAAAAAAGAGGACTCTTTCGAGTCCTCTTTAGTTTTAATGTTTAATATTTGATTAGGGATGGAAAACTGATTTTCCGGGTCCACTTGGATTAGCTGCTCTAGCACCGGAAACTTTCATATTTCCTTTTTGCTGCATTTTTTCGCCTTTATCATTGTGGGGCATATAATGTGCAGTGCCTTGAGTTTGTGCAGTCTTTTCTGCTTTACCAGCACCAGAAACAGTTCCAGCTACACCACCAACCTTACGGTTACCTGCCTTGGTCATTTGTTCGCCAGTATTATTAAAGGGCTTATATTGAGCTTGAGGAGATTCTTTTAGAGAACCTTCTTCTTCATCTTTTTCTTCTTCTGCATCTTCTTCGTCTTCACCATCTTCTTCATCTTCAGCAGCCTCATCACCCATTCCGCCAAAATCTTCGCCTTCGCCTTCACCAGCACCTTCTTCAGAGCCACCAAATTCATCTTCACCTTCTTCAGATTCACCACCTAAAGATGCTTGGAGAAGATCAATTAATTTTTGTGCGGTTGCCTTGTCTAGAGTAATAGTAACTTCGTCGCCACCCATTTCGTCACCAAAATCACCACCCATATCACCACCCATATCTCCAGTGGAGTCTCCACCTTCAATACCTAGTGATGCTTCATCGTTTTCCATTACTTCTTCGAATAGTTTTTCAAATAGAGATTTATTGCTCATATTTCTATTTATACTATTTTATGCAATTTTTCTAAAATTTATAAAAATTTTTAAATTTTTTTATAAGTACTCTTATGGCTAGAGTAACAAAAAAACAAATTTATATGAATAATCCTGCTTTGCCAACAGCAGGAGCAGATTTTGAATGGACACCAGAAATGGTATCAGAATTAAAAAAATGTAGAGAAAACGTATTGCATTTTGCAGAAAATTATTTCTTTATTATTAATTTGGATGAAGGTAAACAAAAAATTAAATTGCATCCATATCAAAGAAAAGCATTAAGAATGATTAGGGATAATCGTTTTAGTTTGTTGTTGTTTAGTCGTCAAACTGGTAAATCGACAATATCAACAATTTATATGTTGTGGACTGCTATATTTTTTAATGATCAAAAAATAATGTTGGTAGCTAATAAAGAAAATACAGCAAAAGAAATCTTTAAAAGAATTCGTTTAGCTTATGAACAATTACCAAATTGGTTAAAATCTCCTGTTAATTATTATGGATTAGAATCATTAGAATTAGAAAACGGATCTCGTATATCTATTTCAACGACAACAGGTACTGCTGGTCGTGGATCTGCGGCTAATTTGTTATTTGTGGACGAAGCAGATTGGATCGATTCGCATTTGCTCAACGAATTTTGGGCATCTGTATATCCAATTATTTCATCTTCCATGAAATCCAAAATTATCATGGCATCCACTCCTAGAGATACTGCTGGATTATTTTATAGATTATATAATGGATCAGTAAAAGGTGAAAATGAATGGCAAAGTTTAAAAATTTTATGGAATGAAGTACCCGGACGTACAGAAAAATGGAAACAACAAACTATTGCATCTCTTTCTGATATAAGCATGTGGCGTAGGGAATTTGAATGTGTTGATGGAAAAACTCTCGTTACCATACTAAAAGACAATAAAGAACAATCTATTATAATTGAAAATTTATATGATATTATTGATTTTAATAAAAATAATATAAAAATATTAACTCCTAATGGATTTGAGACATTTTCTGGTATTCAAAAATTAGAGAAAGATTGTTTAGAATTAATTTTGAGCACTACATCATTAAAATGCAGTAAAAACCATAGAATATTAACAAAATCTGAAGGATTTAAAATTGCCGAAGATTTGAAAATAAATGATGAAATACAAATAAAAAATGGATTTGATAATATATTAAAAATTAAACGAATTGGAATGTTGCCAGTTTATGATTTATTAAATGTAGAGTCTAATCAATATTACACAAATGATATAGTGTCACACAATTGCGAATTCGACGAAGTAGGCGAATCTGCATTAGATAAAGAATTATTTGATCAAATGAAAAAATATACATTAGAACCAATGTATCTAATGGATGAAGGAAAATATTCCCTATGGGAGAAACCTAGTGATGAAAAAATATATGTTGCTGGTGTTGATGTAGCAGAAGGTGTAGGAAAAGACGCAACTGTTGTTCAAATATTAGATATAACAGATCCTAAGAGAATTAAACAAGTTGCTGTATATCATAACAATAAAATTACTCCTACCGAATTTACACCTAAGTTAAGAGAAATATTACAACATTGGGGTGATCCATTAGCAATGATCGAACGAAATAATTGCGGAGCACAAGTTGTAGATAATCTTAAAAAAGATTTCAATTATGAAAATATTGTTAATTGGGGTGTGGATAGAGTGGCTAATCGAACTTCTAATAAATTAGGTATTATTGCACATACGAATACAAAATATCATGGTGTGATGAATCAAAGATATTGGATTAATATAGAAAAACGAGTACAAATCAATGATGTTGGAACTGTTTTAGAATTAAATGATTTCGTTCGTAGTAAAGCAGGAACATGGTCAGCTAAAAATGGATCACATGATGATAGGGTTATGTCATTAATTTGGGCATTAATGGTACTGCATGAAGATATTGCTCCTGTATATTTTGATATAATAGAAAAAGATGGTAATGGGAAACCAGTAATAATAAAATCTATAGATTACGGTATAAAATATTTCATGAATCCATTATCTATATATGGTAATGAAAAAGATGGATTAGGAGGAGATGCTCTTCCTTCATTTATGGGTGGAGGATCACAAGTAGAAAATCCAGATATAGATGATTTGTTTAACCAAGGTTGGAGACCATATTAAATATTATTATGTCCAATCATTACGATCAATCATTTTTAAATAAATCTAGGAAAGATAAGTTTACACTTACTCTTACTCTTCCTGATGCATTAAAACCACTTAATAAAAAATTTCAAAGAACAAATGCTAATGTTGATTTAAATACACTTCAATTTTCTGTGTATGGAACAGTAGTACCAAAGAACAGTATTCCAGCAGAAGAAGTTAGATATGCTGGGAGTACGGTATATGTATCATCCCATAATAAACCATCGTATGAACCATTGTCAATTAATTTTACTGTAGATAATCAATTTAATAATTATTGGGTAATCCATAAATGGTTAGATTTGATGAGAAACGAAAAAAGTGGTATCTACGAAGGAGAATTAACAGAAAGAGATAAAGGATTAGGTCAATATTCTACTGATTTTGTGATAACTGCTAAAGACGAATTTCATAATGATGTTATACAATGGATATATAAATCTGCATTCCCTATAACACTAGGTGAAATATCATATAGCCATAGAGATGCAGGTGAAATAGAAACTACATTTGAATTTGTTTTTAGAAGAATAGAAACAATTTTATTAGTATAATATTAAAATTTGCCATAAAAAATACTAAATATCATTATGGCAAGAAGTATAGAATCACCCGGCGTTGAAATCTTTGAAAAAGATTTAACATTATCCCCTATTTTACCAGCAGGCACGAATATTTTCATGACTGGATTTGCTCCTAAAGGACCAAGTGATGAAATTATTCAAATCACATCTGTTCAGGAATTCGAACAGGTTTACGGAACACCAACAAATTCAGCAGAAAGATATTTTTACTATGGTGCTCGTCAAATTTTAAATGGATCTACAGGAAATCTATATGTAAGTCGTATGCCTTATGGTGATGGTACTGGAGAAGGATATGGATCTACTTATGGAGCATTAGTATATCCAGTAGTTGCTGTAGTAGAAGATGAAAATGTTGCTAATACAGTATACAGAAATGGAGAGTTTATTGAAGCAAGTTTTTTTGCTGATGGAAGTTATGCTGGAAATTTACAAAGTCAATGTATTAATGCTGGAGGATCATTATCAGCATTATTGCCAACATTAACTGCTCAAGGATTACAATCTTATAAAGCATTTACTTTAACTGAAAAGGATGCATTAGTAACAGGGTTTTCTAATTATTATCTTAATTATATTAATAATCAAACTTTGTCCTCTAAAGCTTTATTAGCACAATCTATAGCAAATACTTATTTTGTGCCCAGTCTTTCAACTCAAGTTACCTATGATTTAGATCAAACCAAAGGAACTTATGTACTTGGTGCTCCTAAATTTTTTGATCTTACTTTAGATCAATATAAAGGAGTAATTGATGGATCTGCATTTACTAATACTGGTTCAAATTGGTCTAGTATTGGTGCATCAAGTAGTAGTATTGTTTCTCCCGGCGATTTTGGTAAAGCTGGTTTGATTATTTTAAATAAAATACAATCAACAATTAATAATCGTTGGGAAGGTCATTATATTGGATTGGCTGATAATACTAATCTAGAAGACAATACAGATCACAATTCAATTCGTAAAATTTATACAAATGGATCATCATCCTTTAATGGAATAGATATTACTTCCATGTTAGAAGTTCCAGTTGCTAAATTAGCGTTCCCTCTTTCTGCTACTAATGATGCAGGAAATAATAGAAATTCTAATAGTATTTCCGAATCTTTAGAAAAAGTATCATATTCTTTCCCTGATATCGCAACTAGAAAATTTGATGATACCATTTCATTTGGTTTATTTAAATTACGTACAAGTCCATATAATCCAGATCCAATTAAATTAAGTTTTGCTTTTGAAGAAGCAAGAACTGGTTCTTTTGATTATTACAGACAAATAAATAACCAAAATGGTGGAATACCTTCTACCTTCTTCTTAGAAAACACTGTTAATAAATCAAATAATATTATCGCATTAGTGAATCCGTTCATGAGCGGTAAAAATAGTGGATCTTGGTTGGATGTAAATGGTGTACCAAAGAAAAAGGTTCGTGTATATGCACAACATTTGGTAAAATCATTAGAAGATGTTAATGATTCAAATTATTCAAAAGTAGGATTCCATTTAAGTGATATCCCAGATATCCAAAGTAAACTAACTTATGCAGATGCATTGTTTCCTGCTGGAAGTTACGCTAACTTCACAACTTCTGGTAAAGCATTAGGTTCAGTAACATTTAAATTAGATCGTACTCTTCGTAAGATTGAAAATGACGAAATATTTGATCTTGATTTACTCGTAGAGGCTGGATTGGGAACTATATATGCAACTGCTTGCGCTAACCAAGTTGATTATTTTGATGACACACAAATAACTGATGGATTACAGGCTGGCTTAGTAGCATTACAAGCAAATGAATATGCCGGTCCAAAAGATAATTCAGGAAATCCATTAGAATATGCAGATGTTAAATTAAATCACAATGCAATTTTTCAGATTTTTAATAATTTCTGCGAAAATCTAAGAAAAGATTGTTTATTTATATCTGATCCATTGAGACAAATATTTATCACAGGAGCAAATTATTTAACTACATCAGATCCTAACAAAGCATTTTCTCAGGTGATATCTAACCCATTAAAAAATTTATATAACACCGCAAATTCTAGTTATTCAACTACATACGGTAACTGGGTTAAGATCAATGACCAATTTGCTGGAATGAATATCTGGGTTCCATTCTCTCCATTTGCTGCTGCTGACATAGCAAATGTAGATAGAAATTTCGAACCTTGGTATGCTCCTGCTGGATTCACCCGTGGTAGAATTACTAATGCATTGCAATTAGCAATTACACCTAAACAAAAAGAAAGAGATCAAATGTATAAACATTCGATCAATCCAGTGGCTTTCTTCCCAAATGACGGATTTAATATATTCGGTCAGAAAACATTATTAAGACAACCAAGTGCATTTGATCGTATTAATGTTCGTAGATTGTTCTTGTACCTAGAAAAAGCAACTAAGAGAACAACCAAGTATTTCGTTTTCGAACCTAATACATTGTTTACTAGAAATCGTGTTATAGCAGTATTAACACCTATCTTTGATAGAGCTAAAAATACACAAGGGCTATACGATTATCAGATTGTATGTGATAAGAGAAATAATCCACCTGAAGTAATTGATCAAAATGAACTAGTTGTGGATATTTACATCAAACCAGTACGTGCAGCAGAGTTTATATTAGTGAACTTCTATGCAACTTCAACTGGTGCTAATTTTAATGAAATTATTGGTGGTTAATCAATAATTAAAAAAATAAAAAATATGGAAGTTTTTCTTCCATATTTTTTTCATTTATGATATAAATATATATATGAGCAACAACAATCAAAAATACATAGAAATATTAAATGAAATAAAAAATGATAATAATTTTTATACTTCTAATGGAAATTTGAATTCGGCCTATTTCAGGAGGGATTATTTTTTAAAGAGTAATTTATATAAAAATATAACTGAAGCTACTAATTTTTTAGATATTTCGGTTTCTTTGTCTGAACGTATATATTGTATTATTAATAATATTACAAAAATATCAAAATGTATTTGCGGAGTAAATCTTAGATTTATTAGTAATATTATTGGTTATAAATCTTCCTGTTCTAAATGTTTTAGGAAAATTAATAAAAATTGGAAATCTCCAAAAGAAACTATCAATAGTAATATTATAAAAGAAAGAAAAGAATTATTAGATTATATTTTAAATGAAGAAATGAAAAGTTCCTCATATGAGGAAATGATGGAATTCATTTCATTAAATACTCAAATTATTTCTGAATCTTCTACATATATCACCAGAACTGATATTAAAAACAATAAACATATCTTAAAAAAGATAATAGAAGAAACTAAGTCTATACCATTAGACATAGATAATTTTGAATGGTCTAATAGATTTTATAATATAATTCATAACAAACATGAAGGTCAATTGTGTGCTATATGTAATACTAATAAAACTAGATATATTAATCTAAAAAAAGGTTATACTATATGTTGTTCAAATAAAAAATGTGTTCAGACATATGGATGTAAAAATAGAGTAATTAGTCATATAGAAAATATATTACCTAGTATAAATGAACAAGGATTTAATTTAATAAATAAAACCAATTTTAATGGGTTAAATACCGAAAAAACCAAATTATTTTGTAATACATGCAATTCTTCTATAGAATGTGATATATCTGATGGTAAATGGAAAAATATAAGATGTTATAATTGTTATGGAAAAGTGGGTATTTCTTATGAAGAAAAAACTGTATTAAATCATGTAAAACAATACGAGACAAATATATTAGAAAACTATAAAATATCTAACACAAATAAAGAATTAGATATTTATATTCCAAATAAAAAAATAGCTATAGAATATAATGGAGGATTGTGGCATTCATTTGGAATTAATTTTCCAAATAATATTAGTGATGAATTAAAAAACAAAAATAAACATTTCAATAAATTTAAGCAATGTAATGAATTAAATATTAATTTATTACAAATTAATTCATATGAATGGACTAATTTAAATAAACAAAATATTTGGAAATCAATTATTAATAATAAATTAAAAATTAATAATAAAATTTATGCAAGAAAATGCAAAATATTAGAATTATGTAATAAGCAAAAAAATGATTTTTTAAATATTAATCACCTACAAGGAATGGATAATTCTAAAATTAAATTAGGATTAGAGTACGAAGGAAGATTAGTATCAGTTATGACATTTTCCAAACCTAGATTCAATAAAAATTATGAATGGGAATTGGTTCGTTTTTGTAATTTACTAAATTATAATGTAATTGGAGCGGCATCTAAATTATTAAAACATTTTATCAAAAATCATAATCCAAAAACTTTGATATCCTATGCTGATTTAAGATATAGTAATGGCAATTTGTATAAAAAATTAGGTTTTGAGTTTAAAAAATATACACCACCATCATATGTTTATATAAAAGGAGATAAAGTATTATCTAGATTTTCTTGCCAAAAAAATAAATTATCAAAAATATTATCATATTTTGACGAAAATAAATCTGAAAGCCAAAATATGATTGACAATAATTACAGAAAATTATGGGATGCGGGTACAATGTTATTTGTTCTTTCTAAATAATTAATAGAAAAGAATAAATAATTAATATGGACGTACCTCAACAGACAATTAATAGTTTCTTTAATAATGCGGTAATAAGAGATTTCTCTAGGGATTACTTATTTCGTGTTGATTCAATAAATTTTGATAATGGTGCAATAATAACTCCAACAGGATTGCTTTATGCAAAAACTGCAAAGTTACCCGGACGTACAATTGTT
>Ga0181343_1000352_pt1 | contig 21099 bp, 20 predicted proteins | sample Su13VDMLBSD_FD_130110 | JGI IMG/M metagenome (GOLD analysis project Ga0181343, IMG submission 130110) | Freshwater viral communities from Lake Michigan, USA - Su13.VD.MLB.S.D | ecosystem: Environmental > Aquatic > Freshwater > Lake | place: USA: Michigan | collected 2013-07-15 | reverse complement strand
TGCGATCTTCTGCAAGATGGCAAGATTGACCGACGGTATGCAGGTTTCGTATCAATCAACAGTGAGATTGTTGTGGAGACAGCGTGATCTACGACATCGTTGATTTCTTTGTTGGGCCGATCATGTGGCTACTCTTCAGTAGTGAAGGTCGTGAGTGGATGCCCTTCGTCCTCTTCGTTGGAGGAATATGGTCAGTGGCATTCGCGCTCTGGATGTGGTGGCCTAGTAAGCCTAATCGACCCGTGTAGGCAACCTACCACGTGGTAAAATGCTCGCAGGAGGCAAGATGGTTCTAAAGACGCACAACGTAAGTGAGGTCATCGCTCGGCATCCAGATGCAGAGATCATTAAGAAGATCATCCGCAGCCCACTGATCAGCTTCGCGCTTGACAGCGGCGCCTGGATCGCAGGTGGCTTTGCTCGCGCCGTCTTCTTGGGCAAGCGCATGGATCAGTTCTTCTCGCGCAGCGACTACAACATGCCAGGTGACATCGACCTCTTCTTTGACAACCAGGCAGCAGTGGACGAGGTCATTGAGCACTTCAAGAGCAGCGGGTACATCAGCAAGTCGTACGGCGGTAATGCCATCCAGACGACGTGTCATCTGGGACAAATTGCTACTAAGCATTCTGACATTACCTCGATCAGCATCCAGGTGGTCAACAATCCAGAGCTCATCCTGCCCATCCGCGAGCAGCTCGACCGGTTCGACTTCACCAACGTCTGCTGCGCATTCAGGGGTGAGACGTTCCTGGCACCCAGCAACATCCTTGAGCTCGAGGCAAACTACCTCCTCGACATCAAGAATAGCGCTTCCCCCTTCCTCGCAGCTCGAGTTCGTAAGTACATGCGGCGGGGCTTTGTGGGGGTGACTGAGGACAGCCGCCAGCACATCACGGATTGGCTGATCAACGCAGTCGGTGATAATTTTAAGGGCACTGCAGGCTTGTCGGGAACAGTCAAGGACGCAGCGTGGTGCAAGCAGCAGATCAGAGATCTTCTGCACAAGAGCACGCACGTCCTCAGGAGCGAGGATCTAATCATGCTGATCGGCATGTTCAAGCGTGAAGCTGGATACGGCCGTTACGGTGACACATTCGTGATCGATGAAGCACTCGAAGCGCTTAGCGTCCGTCGAGCTGCAGCATAATTAATAGAGGAGTGGAACATGCCAAAGACAAAGAAGCACGTGCCTGCTCGACACACGTCGGTGGGACACTACAACATGCAATATCCTGACGCTGAACGTGCAGGTTTCGTCATCCCACCAGAGACGCCCGTCGAACCACTGCACTGGATCTCAAATGAGGGTGACTGTGCTTTCCTGTGCCACACGCCCAGCGGAAAGATAGTTGCGTGGATCAAGCACACAGACGACATCGGTGAGTGAAAACTCGTATCAGTTGGATAGTTATCTAAAGCATGCGTACACAAGCTAACATCCTGCGGCATCTAATCAGAGAGATGCTAGAGACAGATGCACCTGTCTTTCCTTCTGAAAGATTGTCAAATGCATCTGTCTATCGTGACATCGAGCGCGGTCAGAACATCTTCAAGTTCAACGGAGTTCGTCTAACACTTCTTGATCCTTCAACGCGCCCGTTCGCTAAGATGGCACCCGAAGAGATCGAGCAGGTGCTTGTAGGAATGATCGAGCAGGCAGGCTATGAAGTGACCGGCATCGTCCCACCCAGCGGTACAGACGGTGATGCGGGCCCGTTCTCTAGCAAGTACAATGCCTTCAAGGTCATACCTAGCGGCGGCAGGTCAGGTGTGAGCCGACACTTCTACGTCGTGTTCGGCTTCAGATACTCGGCAGCTGAGTCGATCCAGTTCGAAGCGATCAGAGAAGGCTTGATAAAGGCAATCGCTGAGAACGGCGGAAACCCCATCAGTGTCTGGAACGGCACTGAGTTCGTCGAAGTTGATGATGCTGACAGAATAGGCGGCAAGGGTGCAAAGGCAGACGTCGTTCTCACACGAGGGGGTGCATCTGCAGTCAGCATCTCGCTGAAGAACCTGGTGAGAGGGAAAGGCTCCGACATGCAGCAGTGGAGCGGTGTATCTGCGGTAATGACGCATCCTGAAGTTGCAGCATTCGCTGAGAGAGTGAAGACAGGTGTCCGCGACGGCGAGGGGTCAAATTTCTGGCGTCGGATCAGCGACGAAGATCTAAAGATGAAGGCTGTCTGGGGCCCACTAGGTGAGACAGTGGACGTGATCGTTGCTGGAACTATGCCGCGCCTGGAGCCCACAGATGAGCCTGGGACGTACCGGATCGAAGTTGGGATCGGCAAGCACGGGACGGGTGGTGTCTTCTACAGGACTGACGGCGTAATTCCCGGTGGAGAGCTTGATCCTGTCTTCTTTGCGCGTAAAGAGGATGCCAAGAGCCTGGGTACACTGAAGGGTGTGCGTGGAATGATCGCACCCATCGCGCTGGCGACTAGCCGGAAAGCTACAGAGGTTTAAATTTGTGTCGGCGGTGTGAAAAGAAACGCAGCACGCCGTATGATAGACAGGTAAGAAATAAGCCTTCATATCGGCCCGGTTTCCTAAACCGCGGTACCGTAACTGGATTATACAGGTTCAAGTCCTGTTGAAGGCGCCAATTTTTGAGGGCGTAACTCAGCGGTAGAGTGAGGTCTTTCCAAGTCCTTCGTCGTCGGTTCGATCCCGATCGCCCTCTCCAACTCAAATCTCAATAAGCCCGATTAGCTCAGTTGGTTAGAGCAACGGACTGTCAAATGGCAGCTTTGGTGGGCAACCACCATCGAAAAGATCGTAAATTCGGTGAACTCCCTGACGAAAGTCGAGACAACGCCGAGCCAAGCCCGAAAGGGAAGGTGTAGAGACTATAATCGATCCATCCTACAAGGATGATGGCATAGTCCAGACCACGAACGGTGAAAACCGGCGATGAAAATCGAAGTGGTACGTAATCCGTGGGTCCCCTGTTCAAGTCAGGGATCGGGCGCCATTTTAACAACAGGACAAACATGAGTCAGGATTACAAGAACAAGCTCAAGGAACTCGGCCTCCCAGGCGACACCTGGGTCACACTCACAAGCTCTGATCATGCCGAAGTCTTCCACTACAAGGATGACGCCGTTAATGATGCAGTCGGTGAGACTGATGTCGTTCGATGGTTTAGCCAACTTATCATGGCTCTACCCGCCACCCGCAGAGAAGGCATCCTCGACGAGCTTGCAGATGCGTGTGGTCTAGAGATCCCTGACTCTGACGATGAGAACGCTGAGCCGCTTGAATGGGGACACGTTCATGATGCGGTTGTTAACAACTTCTTCGACCAGGAGTTCATCGGCCACGAGATCAAGAAGTACGACCACAAGCGAGGTCGGTGCACGCTGACCGCAACGTTGGAGATCACCCTTGATGAACTCCTCAACCTTGATTACGACCTGTCAGGATGGGAGATCGAGGTTGAGACGCCACGTGGCACACTGAGCATTGAGGTTTGACATGATCACACGTAATGATACTGACGTCCAACAGTTGTTAGATGAGAACAGTAAGGTCATCATCATGTTCGGTGCGACCTGGTGTGGGCCATGCAAGACCTTCAAGCCCCACTTCCAGAACATTAGCCTTGAGAACTCAGACATCGTCTTCGCCTACTGCGACGTGGAGGAGACGAATGCATTGGCATCAGAGCTAGAGATCCAATCAGTTCCCACAGTGGTTAGCTTCTTCAATGGGATCGAAGAGGCAACTGTTGTAGGCCCCTCTGTCGACCGTGTGAAGGAGTTGGTAGAAAAGCTGCGATCGAAGAATAGTTAGATGCATGCATCTCACAGAAGCCCAGATCCGCAGTATTATCAGCGAACTCATCCTTGAAGGATTTAAGGATGATCAACGCTTTCTACAAGAAAAATATCCGCTGAGTGCTGACAAGATTGGTGAGCTTAGCCCTAAGCATATCTCATGGTTGATCGCACGCTTCGGTGAATCACCAAGCAAAGACGAGACACATCCATTTGAAGATGTAATTGTCACATTGGCAAAGTTTGCCAAGAAAGATTCTGGTATCGGAGAGAAGTACAAGACGAATGAGCAATTTCGCAATGCCATAGACACTACATTTCCTCCTGAGACAAGAGGATGGCAGACACCCAACGACATCACAACGATGTCAATTGATGACATGGATCTGATCCTCGGGCTTGCTGAGAGAAAGAAGTCGTCTGTCGACTTTGGGGAAAATATCGACATTGAGGTCGACAGAGTTGGCAAGGTGGGTCCTTGGAACTTGTGGATGCCCACGTCGATGGAGCGCAGCTGCAAGATTGCTCAGTACGATCCGGTCACACGTGTCCCGAAGACGACCTGGTGCACAGCGAGGACGTCGGGTTCAAATCTGTTCTATCACTACGTCGGCAAGCCAGATGCAGATATTATCCTCTTTTACGTCATAAAAGACAATGCAGTAGGTGTCACAGACTGGCTGTCAATTGGTTACTACAACGGGAAGCCCGATCTAAAAGGCACAAGAGGCGGCCTGTCCGTCGATAGAGATAACAATGGATTGACTGCCGAAAAACTCCAGAATATTCTGGGTAGTGATTATGACACAATCATGACAATATTTGCCGAGAAGGCGAAAGAGATGTCGGGTGTCCATCCTGCAAAAGAGCAGGTCAGGGCTGCCGCGAGAGACCCTGAGTTGTTCAAGAAGATGATGAAGGGTCACTCGGAAGAAGAAAACCTCGCGATGAAGAAGATGATCATAGGCGTCCCTGACGTCACTCCTGAGGTCATCAATCTGCTGGCAGATAATCCAGACCAGGAACTCGTCTATTCAATCGCAAGCAATAAACGATCTCCTGCAGAAGCGCTTGACAAGATCATCACCATAGCGCTTAAGAAGCACAATTATCACGCCGCAAATGCTGCAGCAAACAGCACAAACATGAGACCTGAGACACTGCGGATTCTTGCTAATGCACTGCCATCAAACTTCATGCATGTGGTTGCTTCAAATCCGAATACTCCCACTGATGTCTTGCTAGACATGTCACAGAGCGATAACATCTACGCACTCAGAGGTCTACCTTTTAATCCTAACTTGACTACTGAGATGATAGAGAACATCCTCAATTACAGGGACCCATCTCAAATTACGCATCTTGAAATGCTACTCAACAATCCTAACATAACGTCAGAGCAGGTTGTCAAGATGTTTAACATGGGCGGCTCGGTTGTTGACTATGCAATAAAACATCCCAAGCTTCCAATGGACTTCCTTCTCGATATGCTCGATAAGCCCCTATCCTGGACCACAAGGCGAGCTTATCTAAATCCTAACGTTCCACTTGAGACGCTGACTCGTTTCATGGAAGGTCCGGATCATGATGCCTGGAAAGCAGAGATGCTACAGAATCCCAGCATGCCTGCGCACATCCTCCACCAGTGGTTCGACACAGGAGACAAAGCATCGGGCTTCATGCACTACCTACTAAGAAATCCAAACCTGCCTGAGGATCTCATGATGAAGATCGCGAAGAAGGGACCTGCAGAAGCCAGGGCTGACCTCTCGGGGAACCCTGGCGTAACTGACGCCATCTTGCAGATGCTCGCCAAGGATCGCGCAGCCCGAGTGCGAGATTTCGCCAATATTATGATACGTCGTCGTCAGCGAGAAGCTGTGAACGAGGCGCTGATGCGTGTCATTCGGCGCTTGGTTCGATAAAAACGATTTCGAACCCGTGTAAAGGGCACCAGGGCGTGGTATAATAAGAAAGTTAGGAGGAACGGTGGTGACACCGAGAGAACTAACAAAGAAATGGCCGGTTAGCTCAATTGGATAGAGCAAGAGGTTTCTACCCTCTAGGTTGGGAGTTCGAGTCTCTCACCGGTCGCCACTTCAAAATTATGGGCTGCGGGTGAGCTGGTTGACCACAAGGAGCTTATATCTCCTCATTGCAGAGTTCAATTCTCTGGCGGCCTACCATTTAGGTAAAAGCACCAAGCTAGGATATAATTATCTAAGGGTGCTTAGATGACAAGAAGAAAAGTAGTTTGCAAGCATTGCAATAAAGAAATTGCAATCAATATGATTCAAAGGCACGAGGGACCATGCTCTCGCAAAACAATAAGAAAAGATTCTGTTCCAATTGAATCTATATCAACTTTACTTGAAAATGGAAAATATTCTTGTAATGGATGTGGAAAAGAATACGTTCGTCAAGGAATATCAACACATTATTGGTTGAATCATGGCGATGGAGACAATCACCTCAAAAAGATTCAAGAGCAACTTCACGATTTTCACGAATCTAAGAAGGGTAAACCATCTTGGAACAGTGGATTAACGGCAAAAAATGATGAAAGAGTTGCTAAATCAAGAGATTCTCTCTTAAAGAGAGTAGAATCTGGGCAGTTTATGCCCAATAGAAAAGGTATTCCTCTTAAAGCCTCGACCAAAGAAAAGCTCTCAGAAGCACGCTCTAAATTTCTTAATGAGCGTGGAAATGGTGGTTTTAGAGATATCAAGTGGTTTAAGACAATTGACTCATTCGGTAATGAGTGCACTTTGAGAGGAACGTGGGAACTTAAAGTTTCTGAATGGCTGAATCATCAGGGCATAATGTGGTCAAGAAAGTATTACATTAAGTACATAGATGACAACATCAAAAGAACATATTCACCTGATTTCTACATTCCAAATGATGATCTAATAATTGAAGTAAAAGGGTATTACTCTGAGCGTGATAAAAGAAAGATGTCGCTAATCAGCGAGCAATATCCTCAACTTAAAATTAAGTTCATCATGAAAAACGAAATTGAACATATTGATTCAATAACTTATAATAGCTTATAATAATCTTTGGGGCGTTAGCATAACGGACAGTGCAGCAGGTTTCTACCCTGCCTTGTGGGGGTTCGATTCCCTCACGCCCCACCACATTGGACCGGTAGCTCAGTCGGTAGAGCGTCGGACTCTTAATCCGCAGGTCGTGGGATCGTCCCCCACCCGGTCCACCATATATAAAGGTATGAAAACTGAGATCCTTCGAAAACTAATTCGTGAGACGCTTTACCACTTGCTCGAGGCTGAAGCGCCCCAACTTGTTGACGGTCTCTACGATAAGCGCTCTCGAGAGTACACACAGTATGATCGTTACACTCAAGAGGACGAGATTATCAGCAATCGAAATCATGTTATACAAACCATCTTTCTCACAATGGAGAAGTTTAAGTTTGACAAATTGAAATTGATTTCTGTTCTCAATGATCTAGACAAGATTAGCGAGCAGGAATTTGGATCCAAGCTTGGAATTCACATTGAACCAACCGCGGACGACATCCAGCATCCAGGTGAGTTCACTTATGAGTACTCAATGTCTGACGATCGAAAACAATTCGCAAGGAGAGTTGGTCTACAAGTTTACGATCAAATCAAAGATGTCAGGGGAAGACGACCTGATGAGATATCAGATCGCGATGGAACCAATATCTTCTACATGACACTCGAGAAGTTGACAGATCGTATCAAGGTCAATCTCGTTAGAGACATCGAACCAGCGCCACAGGATGCGCCATTTGAGAAGTATGCTTTTGCTCAGGGACGATACAGGTTCCCTAAGGAAAAGGATAACGATCTTGAGAAGAAACTTGTGAAGCTGATAAAGCGTCACATTTTTAACAACATTCCGCTTCCTATCCAACACTTTCAAATGATGATGGATCTTGCCAATCAAGGTCTCTACAAGGACATTCTCGTCAAGCCAGCTCCAGGTGCGCTCATCTATCGCGGGCTTAGAAAGGTTGACGATTCATTCATCAGATCGCTTGGTCTGGATCCGGAGACTGTGGAGAATGGTGAGCACAGAGTTGATGCAACTATCAACCCATCTAGGTCAGAGGATAATTTAGTTTCATCTTGGACATATAGTCGTGACGTTGCTGAGCTGTTTAGCAAGTCAGGTGGCCAGACTGGGTTTAACGTTGTCTTGATCGCAAGTGCAGGTGACAATCCAGATGCCTTCCTTGAGTGTGAGATCTTTGCCGAGGAGATCTATTCCATTGGTGCAGATAGGCTGGAAAGCTCAGATGAGTTATTCGGTGCGGGAAGAATTAGATTGTCAGGTGTAATAATAGAGAGAAGCGACATACAATGAATTAGAACACTCTTCGAGGCGTATACCCTCCGCCTGATAAGCGGTAGAAAGGTTAGTTGGTTACACGCAAGTTCAACTCTTGCCGCCTCGACCATTTTTGGCTTTGTAGCTCAGTTGGTAGAGCATGCGGTTCATACCCGCAGGGTCGGCGGTTCAACCCCGCCCGAAGCCACCTTTTAATCCATTGAATTAAAGTGTTGTGTGTTAGAGGAGCACACGCTCCATTGACTTAATAGTTAGATCTATGAAAGAAATGCTTCTCAGAAGTCTGATCCGTGAGACGTTGCTTCGAGAAGCAACTGCACCAATGTGGCTAGAAGAGCTACTCATGTCAACAGATATGGACCGCTTTATAGAAGCTGTTGATCCATCCACAGGTCGTAGCGGCCTTGATTACTTCGTCGAAGACAATGCAGAGTTTATCAGAGTTCTAGAAGCAGATCACGGAGCAGCCGCAAAACCTATCAAGAATATTGGTTCTGGTTTCCAGGGTACTGTCTGGCAGTTACCTGACGGGAACGTCATGAAGATTGCTAGTGATTACGGGTCGGGCGAAAGCACATACAGAGAATACCTTGATAAGATGAAATCGCAGCACAGAGGTGATGCATCATCTGTTGGTGATCTCAGGATACTTGATGTGTTTCCGATCATCTTGAGGTATCCTGAAGAAAGTAGCGATGCTTATGTCCCTGAACACGCATATGTTGCTGTGATCATGGATAAAGTCATTCCTCTCGATAAGTCACCAGAGCTTGAAGCGGCGATGAATGAGATCCTCGTTCCCATCGTGTTGACACTGGCAATGTTTTGTGTCCCATATCTGCAGACTGAATATAGAGATGATGCGATGGCAGTAGTTAATTCAGGAATGAATGACATAAAGTTGATCAGGTTGAACATGCCACTCCCGTGGGATCTTGGTGGCGATTGGACGCGCTATTCGAAATACATGAGTGACGATATTGACAAGAAGGCTGCTCTACGTGATATCGCTGAGCTATTCTTGGACACCATCGATGACCAACTTTCCCCCGAGTCAGTTGCTGCAATCAAGCGCCTTCCAAAGATTGCGGGTGAGCAATTCCACATCAGGCTCAATCCGAATTGGTGGCCTCGCTTGAAGAATGCGATTGCTAATGCTACGCGAGAAGGCAAGAGCGACATCAAGGCAGACAACTTCGGCATCGATAGCAAGGGTGACATCATTCCCTTTGATATCTAAATAATTAGCAGTAAAGAATGAAATGACCCAAATCGCACCCAGAACACTCCGTCGTCCGCAAAGCCTCGCCTGGATCGCTCCGAGCGGAGAGTTCATTCCCATTGAAGGGGAGCTCATGCACAGCGATCTTGCTGAGAGCTTTCCGGGTATGCCGCCCGACGAAATCTATCCCACAAACTACGCGATGAATCACCTAGGTTACCTGAAGGTGGGGAATGCGTTCGACTTTGCATTCAAGGGAGATGAAGTTCCTCGTGGTGTGGATCGACCTGCACAGATGGATACGATGGCACAGATCGTGGCACAAGCAGTCATCAACTTCATGGAAAAGGGCCTCCCGATCTGGTTCGCTCCGGCGAGGCACGTTCTCGACAATCCATTAAAGTGGCCAGTTTACCAAAGTGACACATCTGACGGGACAAGAATCAGCCCTAGCGTCAATCGATTCATCGCTTCACATGGTTCAGACGACACGCAGAAGTGGTTCAACTTTCAGCTCCGTCGTACAGAAGAAGCTCTCATCCGTCGTCATGTACGCACGATCTTGAGCGAGATGCTTCGACGACCCGTGTAAAGCCCACACACAGTGGTATAATAGAAGGGCAAGGAGCCCCACTATGAGCAATCCTCTCAATAACGTCATCGAGATCCTCGAACAGCTCGAGTCCGACAACTCTCGTCTCTTCAAGGAGAAGGTCCTCACTGACAATAAGGACGACCTTCTGCTCCGCGACTTCCTCACGATGGCCTTCGACCCGTGGAAGAACTGGGGCGTGGCGAAGTACAATCGTCCGGATCCGCTTCCCGGTAACAGCAACCACGAGGATGTGGAGCTCTCTACATTCATGGTGCTCCTCGAGGCTCTGAATCGTCGTGTTGTGACAGGCAATAAGGCGCGTGAAGCCGTTGAGGTGGCGATGAGTCAGTTCGACGCAGTGGGCCAGAAGTGGTGCGAGCGTCTCCTCTGGCGCAACCTCCGCTGCGGCGTGTCGGCCACCACGATCAACAAGATCTGGCCCGGGTCGATCGTCCCCTTCGCTGTTGCACTGGCTGAGTCGCTCACTACGGTGGGCGTCAACGGTGACTTCAAGATCACAGACCCGGTCAAGTATCCGGTCCGAGTTGAGGCGAAGCTTGACGGTCTCCGGCTGATCGCTGTGAAGAACCACGGCGAGGTATCTCTCTTCACCCGGAGCGGCACACCGATCGAGACCTTGCCCAAGATCGTCCAGGCGATCAAGGATCTAAAGGAGGACAACATCGTCCTAGACGGCGAGGTGATGGGTGAGGACTGGAACGAGTCCGCCTCGGTGGTCATGTCCTCGAAGTCCAAGAAGGATGACTCGACCATGCGCTACCACATCTTTGACATCGTCGACTTCACGGCCTGGCAACAGCAGGCGTCCAAGACCCACTACCGTGCGCGGCTCACCGACCTTCAGCTGACGATTGGTGACACGGAGGGGACGCCGTTCCGATACGTGAAGTCAACCACGGCAAACGATGAGTCTGAGCTCCGCCAGTTCTACAACGAGTGCCTTACTGAAGGATACGAGGGTGTCATGCTCAAGCGCCTCGACACTCCTTACCAGTGGAAGCGCACCGATGCGATCCTGAAGATGAAGCCCGTGGCAACCGAGGAGGGTGTCATTGTGGGCTGGCACCTCTCACCTGAGAAGACAAAGCGCGCTGGTCTGTTCGGTGGTTTCCACGTCCTCACCAAGAATGGTGTGGTGACGAAGGTGGGCGGTGGCTACACCGACGCGCAGAAGAAGCAGATCCAGGCAGAAGGTCCTGACACCTACATCGGTCGAATTGCCGAGGTGGAGCACCAGCCGCCCTTCTCGAACGACGGCAAGCTCCGGTTCCCTGTATTTAGCAGGTTTAGGGACCCCTCCGACGTCGATCCTGCTGTCCTCGAGGCTTATGTGTATAGGAAGGCTGACAGTGTCGACACTGACACTTGATGACCTCGACGAGGCGTGGCAACGTGTTAGACGTGAGCCCGGTGAGTTAGTGGGCATCTGGAACCACGAATTGGGTCAGGAAGACATCGGCATGGTCGTGCTGGAAGAGAACAAGATACAGAAAGTGAAGCCGAAATACGACCTCAGCAAAGTGCACGTCATGATCGGTGGAAGAATTGAGAAGGTATCAAAGTGGGACGTCTTTCCAGTTGGACGTGCCAGAGCGACGATACCATTCTAGCCACATTATTGCTCCGTGCCTAGGTCACTGCACTCTACTGGTCGATATTTAACCATGGGCGAAACTTCGCCAGGAGATTAAATGTCCATCACAGTCAGAGTCATTGCGGCTTACATGGCGTCATTGCAGGTTCCAGCTGAGACGGCAGAGATGCGGCCCATCACACTGTCACCCGACGACTCAGCACTCATCATCATTCCTGCTTTTTCTGCCCCGCAGTTTGAACGGCCGCTGCTTCTGCAGCCTGGACCTGTGGTGCAGCTAGCACCAGAAAGTCTCGAAGATCTGATAGACAGACAGTGATCGTGTAGTGGTTGAACGACTTCATCACGGCTGACACGACCCCGACGACCTCGCCATCCTCATCTAGCACCCCCGCCCCTGAAGAACCACCTGCGACTGGGATTGTGCTGAGACACCGGCCCTCACTGCGTCCGGTGAACCTGCCATCGTAGATAGGTAGCGTATTTGAACTGAAAGCTCCTCCGGGATAGGCGATGATGCTGACTGGTTCTCCGAGTGCAGGATCCTTTCGGGCGATCTCTCTTGCTGGTCCGGGCTTTGCGGGCATTAAGCAGAGATCAGAGCTCACGTTGTAAGTGATCCGTTCAACGGGCGTCTGCTCTCCTGATCCGCCCGACGTAATGACGACCTGCCTCGCAAGAGAGGTACCGAGCCCGCTGCTCAGGCTGCAGACGTGTGCTGCAGTCAACCAGTAGTAGTTGTCGTTCCATGTGATCCGTGTTGCTGTGCCTGCCGCTGCTGCTCCGCCGATCTTGCACGTCTGTGCATCTTCATCCTCGCAGGCAAGGATGATCTCCTTCACGGCCACGTGACCAGCTGTCATTCGTGGATCAAATCTATGAATGCAGCCCAGTAGAAAGCTAAGTAAAATCACAGCACACCTCACATATTTAAGTATGGTGCAACATCTCGGGGCTTCGCACAAACACGCACGTTGTCTTGTAAACTATGACGCAACTAGATAAGATAGTCATGCATAAAGAGGCGACAATGAACTTCGAGACAAAGGCAAAGCTAGAGTTGGCAGCGATCATAATCGGAGGTATCATCCTCTTCTCTCTGCCAATCCTGCTGATGGCTAACGTCAGTTAGTAGATAGATAAAAAGATGTGCTCACGTTAAAAACTTGAGCTATGCAAACTATAATATAAAGTCATAAGGAGATAACATGAAGACAGTAATCGTAATGGTATTCGCAGCGCTCGCAGCAACTCAGTTCACCGGTTGCGGTGGTGACAAGGCTGACACTGCAGGTGATACTGCAGGCACCCCAGCTGATACCGCCACCCAGGACACCGGTTCTGACACTGGCGACACCCAGGACACTTCTGCTCAGGACACTGGCGCAGATACCGGTGGTGACACTGCAGACACTGCAGCAGCTGAGGGCTGATTAAAACCCGCAGGCCGGCCCGGGGTACAGGGGTCGGAACATTGCCCGAGTAGCTCAGTGGCAGAGCAGCGCATTTGTAATGCGCAGGTCGTCGGTTCAACCCCGACCTCGGGCTCCATCTTAAGGAAGCGTGGCCGAGTGGTTTAAGGCAGCGGTCTTGAAAACCGCCGTGGTTTAATCGTCACCGTGAGTTCGAATCTCACCGCTTCCGCCATCGCAGTCGCAGACGGTCGACCCTAACACCGTCATTCACACACACACGGAGTAAAAAATGGCAACTGGTTATGATATTCGATACAACATCCTCAATGACGCACGCAGCACTCTCTTCGAGCAGTGGCATCGGGAGTGCGACAGGATTCGACGCAATGCCGATTTGGGTCAGCGACAGCTTGAACCCCTCCCTAGTGCGCCCACAGCAGCACAGATCAAGGCACTTGCCGAAGAACTCTACGAGTTCGTCCAGCGTAAGTAAGATTTAGGAGACGTGGGTGAGCGGTTCAAACCAGTCCCTTGCTAAGGGACCACCGGCGAAAGCTGGTCGCAGGTTCGAATCCTGCCGTCTCCGTACCACTCGCCCCTGATCAGGGATCGTATACACGGGTATCCTGACAGCAATCCCGTCCAAATCGTAGGTTGGCACAGTTCGCGGCTCTGGGGGTGTTCCAAAAGCCGCACTTAATTGTACTCGATCAATAGCGTAGATAGATTATAGAAGAGGGTAGCATGTTCACACCACTTCTGTTGTCGCTCATCATGCCAGCATGGGCCTCCGCCACAGGCACAGATGAGATGCTCTCAAACATTGAGATGGTCCCACCTGTCGTGGTCTTCGTGGTTGATCTGTCATCAGACATGGACACGCCATGTGATGGATCGACATCCGGTGACTCGTGCCTCTCTGATGTCAAGCAGGCAATCCAGAGTGTCACTCGGCACTTCGACAACGCACAATACGGTGTTGTGGGAACAGCGTCAGCGGCAGGATCCGATGCATATTATCCTATTGCTCCGGTTGGATCATCATATCCCGAGATTGCGGCAGCGCTGACAAGCGTCGCGACCCACGGGACCACACGGAACCTGGCTGAAGTTCTGGAGGATCTGGGTGAAAGCTACCTGAAGCAATCGACAACAGTCGATGAAGTGGACAACGACGGTGACGGGATGACCGGGGACTGGGCTGAGTCGCCGATCGGTTACTCCTGCACTGAGGTTCATCTGGTCGTCCTGACGAAGGATCGACCCACTGATGACGATCAGGTAAGTTTCAGCTACGCGATGGCATCGTCAGCCTCATCCGCTGAGGTGGCCTGCACTGCAGGTGGGTTGGGATCGCCAGATGCACAGTGCTTCTACGACAATGTGGTGGCACACCTCTACAATTCAGATCTTAGCAGCCTGAGTGGAACTCAGCGTGCGATCGTCCACACGGTGAGCCTCAACGTGCCTGCGGGGTCGATCGGTGAGAACCTATTCGTCAACGCCTCATCAAACACGGCAGGCGACGGCACCTACGACAACGTCGACACAGGCGACGAGATCCTGGGTTCCATCCTCAATGTGGTCGCGGAGATCTCGGCAGGAACCTACACGCGCTCGGCACCGGTTCTCTCAGCGGATGGGTCACACCTCATCTACACGTTCTTCGAGCTGACTGGCATCAACCCACTGGCACAGGGACACGTCCGTGACTACAGGCTCGACATCGACCCAGCATCACCAACGTACGGAGAAGTCCTGTACGAGGGGCCGAGTGCCTACGGCGGTGCAGTCTGGGATGCCGGCGATCTACTAGTCAGCCGTCCTGTCGAGGCATCTGAGGACAACCCAGAAGATCGTGATGGCATAGGCAAGCGGGACATCTACACCTGGGAGGACGGTGCAGCGAGCCTGGGCGGTCTATCAGCCGACCGTGCATCAGGTCGTCTGGGTTTCGACTACGAGTTCGCGAGGACGGTGGGTGCCTCAGCTTCAGTTCTGTCGACGTACTTGGACACGACGGTTGGGACGTCGCCCTGTGCTGCTAACTCATCTTACGATCTGGACGGTGACTGCATCGTCGACGGTGATGACCTTCAGAGCATGATCGACTTCGCTCGAGGGCTGCCGACCGCGCAGTTCCGGTTCATCGATCTCACGCTGGCCGAGGCATATCCCGCCGCAGGTTCAAGAGGCAGCTGGAAGTTGGGCGACTCACCCTACTCTATCCCGGTCGTGGTGACTGGTCGCAATGACATGTACGCAGTCGATCCCACCTACCGTGCATTCCTTGCTGATCTGGAAGGTCGGCAGGTTCCCGGGATTGTGCTGATTGCTGCGAACGACGGCATGCTCCACGCCTTCCGGCTGGAGGATGATACCTCAACCCCCACCGACGATGAGGCCGGCGAGGAACTCTGGGCGTGGATCCCCGGGTACCTGCTGCTCCGCGACAAGGACGAGGAGTGGGCCGGAAGCCTCATCGACCTGATGTGGTACGGGCGCACCTTCCTGTTCGACGGCAGCCCGGTCGTCGAAGACGTGTGGATCGACGAGGACGGGGACGGCGGGAAGGCGACCGACGGCTCCGAGTGGCACCGCGTGGTCGTGGTGCAGCAGGGCATGGGTGGCCCGGTAACTCTCGCGCTGGACATCACAGATCCGACCTCACCCGAGTTCCTCTGGGAACAGACGAACACCGTCGACACTACAGCGATGGGCATGACCACAGGACGACCCACCGTCTTCAATGTCTACGATTCGACGATCCCATCCCGAGCCCGCGACCAGTGGGTGGCGATGTGGGGCGGAGGCAGAGCTGTGGGCTACACCGGCGACAGCGGCAATGACTACTGGCGGAGTACTGAAGCGAACCTCTACATGTGGAATGTGGGTGACGACTGGCGTGGGACAGAGAGTGCGGGCTACAGTCGGGTAGGTGATAACGTCGGATCGGAGTTCCCTGACCTAACGACCACGCCAGGCTCTGTCAACTACGGAGGCGGAGCAGACCGTCTGGAATATGCCTACATTTCCTCGGCGCTTGCTGTGGTGGATGTGGACGGTGACGGTGACGGAGATGTCGCCTACTTCCCGGTGACGACGGCATATCGACCCACTGATGAGGGCGGTCTGGGTCCAACAGATGCGGAGAGCCCGGGTTCCTCGTGGATCTACAAGGCGATCATCAACACACGCGACCCGGACGATCTGACCTGGTGCAAGTTCTACGATCCGATGACGGGAACAGATGGGACGAACGGTGTCGCTGCAAGGCCTGAGGTGTTCTACTCAGCAACGACTTCCTGGCTCCGGGACGGAGGATTAGGCGTCTACTGGGGAACAGGCACACCCTACGACCGTAGCTCGGGGCGGACAGGTTACTTCTTCGCGATGAAGGATGCCGAACCCCTCGACTGCGCCTCCCGAGCTGAACCGATCCCATGCAACGGACGAGACGGATACTATCCGCTCGCTGCAGGAGAAGGGTTGACAGCTGACCCATCTGTCTACGCCGGTGTGATCTACTTCAGCACCTACACACCCGATGCTGACAGGTGCGAGATGGGAGTGGGACGCGTGTACGGCATCCGCTTCGATGACTGCAGCCCAGGCCTCGATACTGACGGTGACGGAGAGGCGACATCAGCTGACACACCCTACATGGAGCAGACGGGCTACGTCTCCGGTGTGGCGATCACAGCGTACGGAACTGTGCTCTACGGAACTGCGACACCAGACGATGGTTCTGTGGTTGAGACGCTCCGAGTTGCAACAGACCCGTTCATGGGTACAGCTACTGTGGCATGGATGGAGATCTATTAGACAGCGCAGCTTGAACAACACATAAAATCTAATATAATAGAGAAACAGGAGCAATACTTTGATCGACAATAAAAATCGCAATGCCGAGGAAGCAAAGTCAATTCAGGTTGCTGAGGAGAGCCGAGAACTTGACTGGAAGTCAAAGTCATTCATGGCATCAATGTTCATGGGTGACCTGGACATGACTTTAGCTTATCCATTCCCAGAGCAGAGTGAGATTGATCGTAAAGAGGGTGATGAGATCATTGAGAAGTTCGAGGCATGGGCCAAGGACAATCTTGACGGTGATGCCATCGACAAGGCACAGGAGATCCCACCGCACGTCTGGAAGGGCATCGCAGAGCTAGGCCTCTTCGGTATCAAGATCCCCAAGGAGTACGGTGGGCTTGGCCTTTCACAGACAAACTATGTTCGCATTCTCGGTGCAGTAGCCCGTTACTGCGGTTCAACAGCAGCCACGCTGTCAGCACACCAGTCAATCGGCGTTCCTCAGCCCCTGAAGCTATTTGGTACCGAGGCACAGAAAAAGAAGTGGCTTCCACGTATCGCTAAGGGTGAGCTGTCCGCATTCGCACTCACTGAGCCTGGTGCTGGTTCGGATCCAGCAAGCATGGTCACCGAGGCCGTGAAGCAGGCTGACGGTTCCTGGGTCATCAACGGCGAGAAGCTCTGGTGCACAAACGGCACGCTGGCAGATCTCTACGTCGTCATGGCAAGGACGACATCTTCTGACGGTAGGAAGGGCATTACAGCGTTTGTGGTTGAGGGACGTTCCGAAGGCCTCGAGGTCGTCCACCGCTGCAGGTTCCTCGGCATTCGTGCCATTGAGAACGGCCTCATCAGGTTCCGGAATGTCAAGGTGCCTGCGGAGAATGTCATCCTCGGTGAGGGTAAGGGCCTCAAGCTGGCACTGACGACTCTCAACGACGGTCGTCTCGGCATCCCAGCAGTGGCAGCATTCGTCTCCAGAGACGTCAGTGACTTCTCAGCATCATGGGCCAAGAGTCGTGCCCAGTGGGGCAAGGCGGTAGGAAGTCACGAAGCGGGTGCGCAGAAGCTGGCTGAGATTGCAAGCCTCACATACGCGATGGAGACGCTGGCACTCTACGGCGCTGCTCTTAGTGACAAGCACGATGTTGACATCCGCATGGAGGCTGCGACCGCCAAGATGTGGAACAGTGAGAGGAGCTGGGAGGTGGCAGACACGGCGTTCCAGCTTCGTGGCGGTCGTGGGTTTGAGACAGATAGGTCAGTTGACGGTCGCGGCGAGGTCGGTTTCCCAATGGAACGAGTGCTTCGAGACACCCGCATCAACCGGATCGTCGAAGGCACCACAGACATCATGCACCTCTTCATCGCCAGAGAGGCTCTTGACGGTCACCTTCGCAATGCCGGAGGCCTCTTCAAGAAGGGAGCTTCACTTTGGGATAAACTCAAGGTCGTTGGCAAGTGCGCGCTGATCTACCCAACTTGGTACCTGAAGGCGTGGGTAGGTAGTTTGATGAGCCCCTTCTTAAACTACGACGGAGAACTACGTGACCAACTTGAGTGGATCGAGAGTGAAGTGCGGCGGTTGGGTCGTACTCTCTTCCATCAGATGGTTCTCAAGGGGCCGAAGTTGGAGATGCGTCAGCTTATCCTTGCACGGCTCGTTGACATTGGCGCGGAGCTTGCAGTGATGTCACTTGTCGCGGCACGCCTACAGTCAGAGATTGATCGCAAGGACGCCAAGAGCAGCACAAACATGATAGTCATGCGCTACTTCTTTGCTTCCCGTCGTCAGTATGTGGAGCGGCTGTTCAATGAAGTGTGGAGCAACGCAGATGAAGAAGCGTCAGCTGCTGCAAATGAGGTCATGTCGCTTGCAGATCACCTGCCGAGGACAGGGGAAGTAGATCTACCAGCGACAGACAGAAAGTTCTGCAGTGATTACACACTCAGATAGCTAAGCCGCTCCAAAGGGCAGAGAGGATCGAGAGGACGATTGCAATCTTCAACAACCTCTCTGCCTTTGTGATGCGATCCTCAACTGAGTTGAGATGATCGACCAGCGCCTTCTGAAATTCAGATCTTGCTGCTTCAAGACGCTTGTCCATGTCGACAGACATCACTTCTTTCTCGGCGAGGATGAATTCCTTTGCTTCCTGGACGGTAGATTTTGCAGCTTCCTTGATCTCTGTCTTTCCGCTCTCGAGTGCCTCATCAAGTACCCGCTTTGTGACGTCCTTTGCCATGTCCTTGAGGCCATCGATCTCTAAAGCTTGGTTGACAAGCTTCTCGAGGCCCTCGACACGATCCTTGACAATGAAAGCATTAATCTTATTTTCAGCCATCTAAATCTCCTCTGGTTCTTGCTAAAGCACCATGAACAATATTTATCTTCATTCTACTATTATAAGAGGCTAAATCATGCGTGGCTTAAACACATTTCTAATTCCAGCACTTGCACTCCTACCGATCGGGTGCATGGATAACACTATCAAGCCCATCAAGGATCCACCGGCAGATGGCACACCACAGATCCAGGTAGAGCCCAACCCAGTTGACTTCGGCGTTGTACCTGCCGGTGATGCTGTGTCACAGATCATCACAATGTCATCTACAGGTGACGTCACACTTAATGTGACAGCGATGCAGATTGGAACAGGCAGAGAGACGTTCACGCTGGTCGAACCCCTGATCGGAACTTATCTGCCCGGTGAAGAGGCAGAGCTAACAATCACATACACATCTGACGGGAGTGAGACAGCAGGTGAGCTTCAAATTCTTTCTAATGATCCTAGCAATCCTAATCTTAGTGTGCCTCTGCTAGCAGGAGCAGAGACGATCACAGATACGGGTGACACTGCGGACACTGCACCCCCGCCGTTGTCAGCACCTGTCGCAGTCTGCTCTGTTGACCCTGCTGAAGTGCTTGCGATCCACGAGGCAGCTGACTGGATCGGCAATGCATCATACGACACTGATGGTGGAAGCATCGTCGACTACGAGTGGACGCTGGTGTCATCACCACCTGGTGCAACAACTGGGATGCCCGCTGGGAGCGCAAACCGACGCAACTTCTCACCTGACGTCGCCGGCGAGTACGTGGGTGAGTTGATCGTCTTCGACAACGACGGCCTTGCATCGGATCCTTGCTACGCCACACTTACAGCCACAGCTGGTGATGGGCTTTGGGTAGAGATGTTCTGGACGTACGGCGGTGACGACATGGATCTGCACCTGCTTCAGCCTGGCGGAACGCTTGCTGACTACTTCACAGATTGCTACTACGCAAACTGCACCAGCGGCCTCGAATGGGGCAGCTCAGGCACGGCAGACAACCCGATCCTCGACCTCGATGACATCCCAGGAACAGGCCCAGAGAACATCAACATCGACTCCCCTGCCCGCGGGACGTACACTGTCTACGTCCACGACTATCCTGGTTCAGTGTATAACGGTAGGAATGACACGACGATCAACGTCTACTGGGGTGGACGTCTCATCTGGACAGACACACGGAACCTAAACTCAGAGGGTACTTATTACCCGTTTGTAGAAGTGACCGTGCCCGCAGGGACAGCGACAAGTTTATAGGATGTGCTTAGATCTTGTCGACTAGATCGACAAATTTCTTGAAAGCTTCAACACGCTTGACGTAGTTTTCTGAGTCGGGTCCCGTCTTGTAAGCTTTCAGAATTGCTTTTCTATCGTTTCCGAGGCCCTTACCCTTGATCAAGAAGTGATCAATGTAGTGCGCAGCAATCTCAATAGATTTCTCAGGATTTGTAAGCAAGTCATCATAATTGTAACTTACACCTTTAGGCAAATTTTTATTGAATGTTGCCAGTGTGGGCTTGGTAATCTGGATGATACCTGCCGCTGAGCTTCCCTGTGTGTTCTGAAGGTTCTTGCCCAGTGTGGTTTCTTCAATTGCCATTGCCTTGAGAGTTGACGGTTTTAGGCCAAACTTTCTACCTGATCTGATGAAGTCGCCATCATATCGATTGAATTGATCGAGTGTAATATTGTTTAGGCGACCTACGATGTAACCCACTTCCTCTGGCGTGAAATTGTTCTTAGCAAGAAATTGCCTTGCACCTTTTCCAAAGACGAATGCAACGTTGTCGCCCACTTTTCCTAAAAGCACTGGATCTATTTGAACGTCCTCTAGCAGGATGTTACGAATCGCAAGCCGAATAAGATTTTCGTTCATCATGTAAAATAAGTATCGACCTTATATGATAGAAACATGGCTCCTTGGCGGAACGGTAGACGCCGACGACTTAAAATCGTCCATCCTTGCGGGTATTCCGGTT
>Ga0181343_1000350_pt1 | contig 21162 bp, 28 predicted proteins | sample Su13VDMLBSD_FD_130110 | JGI IMG/M metagenome (GOLD analysis project Ga0181343, IMG submission 130110) | Freshwater viral communities from Lake Michigan, USA - Su13.VD.MLB.S.D | ecosystem: Environmental > Aquatic > Freshwater > Lake | place: USA: Michigan | collected 2013-07-15 | reverse complement strand
TATATTCTGAACGTCAACATCATCTATCCTCGGATTTTTCTTCCGCTGATCGGCAAGCCAAAGCACGAAATACTTCCGTTGTTCCTGATCTGGTAGATACTCATCTCTTAGATTCTCGATGTATTCAAGCGTTTGTTTATCGTATGGAAGGCCGTCTTCGGCTTCGGGGTTTTCAGCGGCCTCTTGGGCCACGGAGTCCAACTCTCTGCGTTTATCGGAGGTCGGTCCCGCGCCGGTTTCTTCTTGTATCTTTTTGACGGCCTTCTTTATGTAGTCGATTTTGTTTTGCTTGATGAGGGGCTCAGAATCGCCTTGGGCGGCGAGACGAACTGCTATACGGACAAGATTAATCATGGATAGGCCTCCCGAATTCGCCTAAGGCCATGGAGAATTAAATGGCTAGCGGGGGGGGCCGGAATAACTTGTTGTATGCAATCTTTTAAGATTCATTTTTGATGTTCACCACGCTTTAGTAAGTTCTCGTCTTCTTCTTTATCGACAAGATGTGTTGAGATAGAGACATCATATTCGTCTTCAAGATCTTTAACGCGAGCTAGATTCGCTCGATTATCATCATAGAAGTATATCTTTTTAATATAGAGGTTTTTATCTAAATAGTCACGCATAAATGCTTGCTTACCAAGAGAAGAATCCACATCTTCTTCTTTCTCATATCCATGAGATGAGAATACTTCGATATCCCCTAAATCAGCATCTTGGACGTATTTTATTACTTCATCTATATCTGGTGCAGCAGTTAAAATAATAACTCTGTTGCCTTCATAAGCTCGCTGACGCATGATATTTGCTGGGTATAGCTGCTCTGTGTCATCGCTAAGGTCGCTTCCATCGATGATGGTTCCGCCGAAATCAAAGATATAAAGAACCTTCCCATCTTCCTCTGGTAGCTCTTTAACTGCTTCGGCAACATAGGCATCTTTGTTCAGCTTCACAAGAGGGTCGGAGTCGCCCTGAGCGGCGATGCGAGCGGCTAAACGAAATAAATTAATCATAAGAATGGGCCTCCCGAATTTGCCTACGGCCATGGAGAATTAAATGGCTATGGGGCCCGAGATTCAAATCACCGGGGAGATCCGCGAAGCATCTCGAGCCTGCGCCTCAGCTCTTCGACGATGGCCTTCTCGTCGTTGAACTTTCGAGCAACTACCCAGGCGGAAAGGACATCTTCGATCACCGAGGGCTTTCCGGCGTCGAGAGCCGCGATGAGACCTCGCTTCGCGAGATCCCCGTCGTTTCTCGCGGCAAGGATGATGTTGAACCAAGAAGCGGAAAGACCCGAGACGATGGTTTTCTTGACGATCTGGCTTCGGAGTTGGTCGTCGAGACGGATGTAAGGGAGAATTGTTTCGATGTCGCGGACCCCGATGTGCCGGATGATTTCGAACTTGGTCTCCGGAATTGCTTGAACGAGCTGGACGAGGTCTTCGATTCCCTTGGGGGATTGAATTTTGCCCGCGATCATCTGGGAAATCTGCTTCGGCGAGAGAGACCGCCGATTTTGGTCGATCGAAAAGCGGGAAAAACGAATGTCCCTGAAATAAGAAGAGGGCAAAATTGCGAGGAAGCTCGGGATGAGTCGGGACTCGGACCTGCTCATTTCGGAAACGACCGAAGAAACTTGCGGGTCGAAATCGGGGGCGAAGACGGGGGTGAGGTCTCGGGCGTGGCGGGAGAGAATCGAACGAATTGCCGAAGAGTCCCGGTTTTTGATTGCCGCTTCGATGGCTTGCGAGCTGTCGTGGGGATCGAACTTCTTGGCATAGTCGGAGGCGAGCTTTTTATATGCGGGGTGGGTTTTGGAAAGATGATCGAGCTCGTGGAAGATGTTGCGGTCAAGGGGAAGGGAGAGGATCTTTTCGCGAAGTCTTTGAACGAGGACGTCAACGACCGGGCCGGTTTTGTCCGATTCGACGAGGCGTCGGGAGATTTCGAAAAGGGTGGACTTCGGGACTTTGTTCAAAATGGCGAGAAAAAGCTGCGTGTGGGGCTCGAACTCAAGAAGATCGTCGATGCTGAAGCCTTCGAAATTGCTGAGAATCGCTTGGATCGCCCGGTCCTTCATTGAGGACGGGGACGTGGATTTGAGGGCCGAGACCGAGTCGACGAAATCTCTTGTTTCCCGAGAAAGACCTGAGAATTTGGTGGAATCGAGACCGAAACTTGCGAGAGTGAGGGGGACCCAAAATCCCTCGGCTTCTTCGAACTGATCGACTGAGAAGTTCGAGAGAATGAACTTGAGAAGGGGGACGGCGAACCTTCGGTCCTCGACGAACGAATTGTGGCGACCTTTGATCTCTCGGATTTCCGGGCCTTCAACGAGAATCGCGGCGACTGGCTTCCCCGAGGAGTCAAATCCGATGAACGCTTCCATGGAACCGCGGGAAACCAAATCGCCGTAGTTGGATCCGATACAAATTCCCATCTCGTCGCCGATTCGCTCGAGAAAAGTCCGAATTTTGCCCGGGTCGGGGTCGGAGGACTGCCGGATTTCGGCGATTTTGAGCCCGTCGATTGTCTGGGTTCGGACTTTGGAGAGAAAGGTTTCGGGGTCGAAATTTCGGGGGATTGAAGTCTGGTCGTCGAGATCGCCTCGCGCCGTGGCTTGATTGAAGACCTCATCGAACGACTTGCCTTTTAAGACCTCGGTCTTGTGGCCTTCACTTGAAAAGAAGCGGGAGACGGTTTCGATTTCCTGGATCGGGATCTCTCCGTTTTCGGCGAGCTCCCCTGCAAGCCAAAGAATGAAGTACTTGCGCTGAGATTTCGGGGGAAGAGCCCGATCGGGGATGCTCTCGATTGTCTGGATGACCTCGAGGGAAAAGGGAGAGGAGTCAAAACCTTCGGGTGCGACCTTTTGCGCGGCTTCGTCGAGCTCTCTTCGTGCCTCGGCTGGAACCGGATCTCCTTTTTGCTGGACGGCCTTCCAGACGAAATTTTTCTTGTTCGAACGGACGAGAGGGGCGGAATCCCCGGCAGCGGCCAAACGAGCGGCTATGGCAGATAGATTGAGCATAAGAGGCCTCCATTAACGAGGGCCCAATCCATTAAATGGTTAAGTCGCCCACATAGGTTTAACAGCTGTTCGGGCTTCACACGGTTTAGCTAGATGGTTCAGCAGTGAAATCTAACCTTGTAAATGGCCCTCCTGTACCCCGACTTCGGATATCGCGGGGAACAAGCAAGTACCCCCATGCACCATAAAGGAAGGGTGGGGTGCGGATATCATACTAAGAGGAGGAGGGCAAATGAGATTGCTAAAAGCCACTTGCCCATCGCGATGCAGCAAATCGTAACACCAAAAATGAGAAGCCGGGTACGCCTTCCTCCGACAAGGAAAGCGAGCATGATGCAGACGATAAGAAGGAATTCCATAGATTGACCATACAGAACGCCATCACACTAGGCAGATCCCAGAGGCCCAACAAGAAGGAGTATGAGGGCTAAGAGATAGAACGTGCCAAATGAATCGGGAGGAAGTGGAATAGACAGCGGGAGAGAAAAGAGGCTAAGGAATCTGATGAGTCAAGAGAATGGGAGCCAAGGAAATGTCGGAGGACCGAAGGGGGATGAGAAGCGAAGGGAAATCAAAAGAAGAAGGGAGAATCAAGGAAAGGAGAGGGCCAAGCAAGGGAAGTAAAGAGAGGGGCTAACCAAGGGAAAGTAAAAGAAGGGAAGGGGCCAACCAAGGGGAGGAAAGAGATGGGAGGGAGGTAAGTAAAAAGAGAGGGACAAAGGAAAGGAAGAATGGGACAAAGGAAAGGAAGAATGGGACAAAGGAAAGGAAGAATGGGAAGGGGCCAAAGAATATGGAGACGATTTGATTCTCTTTTCTTTGGCCCCTTCCCATTAGTAGGTCCCCTTTTCTCCTCCCGTTATCCCGCACTTACATCTTTCTTTTCTGCGGCTTCTTTCCAAGCTTCTGCCCGTTCAACGGCTCCCCGGTACTTCGCAAGCTTCTTTGTGATGGCTTCCCCGACTTTATCGGATCCGAAGACTTCAGCGCACGTCATGGTGGCGATGAAGACGTCTGCGATTTCGCTTATGACTTCTTCCTCCCCGCATCTCCCTCTCTGAAGCTGGCAAAGCGCTTGTGTGAGCTCTGCCATCTCTTCGATACAAATTCTTTTTTGCGATTCTTCTCCCCAAAGAGATTTTGCGCGGTACATGAGCTTTCGGGCTTCTTCCATGTCTTGCGAGAATTTTTCCGGGTTCATGATTTCATCTCGTGTCTTTCTTTGGCTTCGTCCACTAGAGATTCGGCTTCGGCCTTCGTCAGATCTTTCTCAATGCAATAGGCCGCCATGAAAGAGCCGTCTTGTGGGATAAGACGATCCACGTCGCCTTTAACCGCTGCGTACTTGATTGTTTGCTTGGTCTCGATGAACCAAAAAGACCAGCTTTTAAGATTTCTCTTCACGGAGGGGTTCTCCAGGGCTTCGATCAAGCCTGAGATGAAAGCGTTTTTAAAGGTTCGGATCATGTGATGGCCCTCCAAAAGCGACGGACGTACGAGGAAGAACTCTTCCTTGCGATCTCTTTAAGACGGAGTTGAACGCGGAACCAATTGGATCCCGTTTCCTCTTGGATTCCTTCCGGGGTCACGGGGCGCCCCGCGAGGGTCTCGATGTACGAATTTGGGATTTGTGCCTTCGCGGCCCATTTTTCCGCATCCGTGCATTTGGAACAATTCCCGAGCGGATGATGCTGCCTGTACTTGAAATCGTCCGTGTAGACGTGCCCCATGTTGTGGAGAATGTGGAAATCGCGATCTTGTGCATCAAGATCTTTTCTAACCCAAATGATCGGACCATCGTCGTAGTAGTTGATGACACTGGCGACTTCGTTCGGAATATTTTCTTGACCCTGGGAGAACTCCCTAACTCGGATTTTATGAAGTCTTGCAAGTCCTTCCGCGAAAAGCGGTTTATGTTTCATGTTCGGACCCCTATTCTCATGCAGGTTTTTGAATCACTTGTCTTAACGATTTCATAACAAGGAAGGCGTCCTGTCTTGACAGAGACAATATCGCATGCAGGACTATGAAACCCTTGTCGATTTGCGTTTTTTGAAAGCAATGTTCTTGCAGAAATTCCGACACATTCATGCAGGGCTCTGAAACGTTTGTCGATGCGATTTCATAACAAGGAAGGCGTCGTTTCTATGAAGAGCTAATATCACATGCAGGACTGTGAACCGTTTGTATATGTATGGCATATATTCGCGAAGTATATGCCATACATTTCGGTCACATTCTTCGGGTATTATCAACAACCAGTCGGATCCGCGGCTCTACATCTTCAACGACTCGGACGGGTTCTTCGTTCATCGGGATTTGCGATTTGGCTTTGAAGAAGAATCCGCGAATTCTTTCCCAAACGGTTTCGTAGATGTGGAAGGATCTGGCGTCCGGCGTGTGCATGAACTTCAGGAAAAGGTACGAGATTTCTTCTCTTGTGTTGAACGGTGAAAGATTCCCTTCAATTGTTTTTCCGCCCGCCCGCATTTTGTACTTCATGGTCCCTTTTCCTTCAATCTCGCTTAAGAATCCTGCGTTTCCAAAAGCATCCGTGCGATCTCTTCTCTTCTTTGGAATTCTTCCCGGTTGCTCTTCACTTTTCCGTGCGAATTCGCCACTGCTTGGTGGAACCACGTGTGTTGAGCGTCCATTTCGTGGTTTAGCAGGATCACGTCTTCAATCGATAAACGGAAAAGCGATTTTTTAAGATCCAAATCTTCGTAGATCCGAATGAATCTTTTCACGCTATCTGTGTCCACGTTCGGAGACTTCCAAGTGCTAAACGCGTTTCTCATAGCATGGAAGATCCGGAGCTTCACATCCCAAGCAAGATGATCCGGGATCGGGATGCTCAAATATCCGTTGTTGATTTCATAAGGGAAGCTCATCCGAGTACTTTACGGCGCCACCCGGATAGATTATCCAGCTATTAAGCCGAATACTCGAGCATATGCTACTTTGGCGTTCTTCAAGTGTCGCGAAAGATCGAATGCCGCGTCAACAGCATCCTTTGGGAAGAAATCATCATTTCTCACCAGGGCCTCGAAGTCGTCCCCTTTCTTAATGGCTTCGAAAGAAATCCCTTGGATTTTAAGATAAACTTCTTCGCGAGACATTCCTTTCTTTAGACATTCCCCCAAAAGCGAACCGGAGAAGGACACCGAATTCTTTTTCAGGTTCCCCATCATATTCGCCGGGTATACCTCCAGATTCGCTAAAATATCTGCCATACGTTTGCACATTGTATGTACAAGATGGAACGCATCCGGGAGGATAATTCTTTCGACGGATGAATGTGAAATGTCTCTTTCGTGCCAGACCGAAATGTTTTCGAAAGATGGAGTCATGAAGCCGCGGACAACGCGCGCGAGACCGCAAATGTTTTCCGAATTCATCGGATTTCGTTTATGCGGCATCGCGCTCGACCCTTTTTGCTTTTTCCCAAATCCTTCGCAAACCTCTCGCACTTCCGTTCGAGAAAGATGGCGGATTTCTTGGGCGATCCCTTCCATGGATGTCGCCAGGAATCCCAGTGCTACCTGCACTTCTGTGTATCTGTCGCGAGGCACAATTTGCGTTGAAACCGGTTCGGGCTTTAGACCCAAAATCCCCAGCGAGATTTCTTCGATCTCCGGGGAAAGATGTGCCCAAGTCCCCACCGCCCCCGAAATCTTTCCATAGCAGATATTTTCGCGCGCGGTTTGAAGCCTTTCAATGCTCCTTTTCAGACTCGCCCCCCAAGTGCATACCTTTTGCCCAAATGCCATGGGTTCCGCATGAATTCCGTGCGACCGGCCGATGCAAGGGGTTTCCATATGAATCCAAGCCATCGTCTTGATCTGCTGCATCAGCTTCTCGGCTTCGCCGAGTACCGCGTCGATTGAGTCCCGGATCATGATGGCCATGGCAGAATCGACCACGTCTGAAGACGTCATACCGGTGTGAAGCACGAATGTCGCGCAAGGAATGGTTTCTTGCAAATAAGCGATGAACGCCAAGACATCATGCTTGAGCGCAGATTCGTGCTCTGCGATACGTTCCAATGCCTTATCGTCAAATACAATGTCTTTTGAAAGATTCGATTCAATAATGTCTTTCGAAAAAATCCCTTTTTGCAAGAAAGCGTTTGCTACTGCCTTCTCCACTTCCCAAAACACCCTGAATTTATTGGTATCTTGCCAAATCGACCCGATTTCTTTCGATGCATAACGTTGAATCATGGCCCCCTCCTTTGTCGAAACATACATTCATCGGATTTTTTAATATCTTCGCAAGACATTCTATTTAACGATCGTTCAATGGCCTTCATAGAAACGAGCAAGTCGCTTCTATGAAGCTTTAGAACAATCGTTAAATTCGCCTTTAAGACACCGATTTCTAAATGTCTTGCGAAGAAATTATTCTTAACAAAAAAGCGGGCTTTATCGCGAAAATAAATCTTCCGCGATAAAGCCCGCAGGTCATTCCTTGCCAAGACATTCATTCCTAAATGTCTTGCGAAGAAATTATTTTTAACAAAAAAAAGCGGCTCCTAGTCGGGAATAATTCCCGACTAGGAGCCGCCCCCTATCGTCTCAGAGATCTTCTTCTTGAATCTGTTCGATTACCTTGCGCGCAATACTCTCTTCCAAATCGTCCATTGGGTGGGGGATCTTCTTTGCAATCCGGGCCCCTTTCGCAAACTCGTGGCACCAGATTAAAAGAGCGATTCCCCAAGCAATGAGGAGGATATTAAGAAGAAAGCTGATCGAGGCATAAAGCATGGGACCTACCTCCCAAATACTGGTTGCCGCGAAGCCAATGGTGAAAACGCACAGGGCAGGGCTTATAACCCTCAAATTCTGCCCTGCCTTGTGCAGTTTTACGAGTTGAGGGACGAGGTCCCGGTCACATCTCTGGCACATCATCCACTCCCCTCGGCTACAATCCCCGTCTAGTTGCGGGATCCGTCGTTCACCCGGAATGTACCCAATTCGATCATGTGGCGCAAGATATCCGGGTTAAACGGGTGTCCTTCCTTGACGAATTCCTCCTCGAGGAAGAACACCTTCATGTCTGGACCAAAGAACTCACGGGCTCGATCGAAATTCCCCGTATTTTCCGTCTCGAAGATCACCGGGAGGCTGAAGACCTTAAAGTCCAGGTCCTTTTCGGGGATCGGGGATCCAACCATGGCAGATGTCCGGTGGGTCCGTTCCACAGTCTTCTGCACATCCGGCATCATGGCGAAGACAAGACCACGGTCGTCCCGTTCATAGTGAACAGAGAACCAAGACTGCAAGTCCCCTTCGGCCCACCCCTGCATATGCTCTTTCAGGGCCCACGCATTCCGGACGATCATCACAGGAGAGGCGAATCCACGGTCATCCACGGTCCAGGCAATTCCCTTGACCCGACCAGCATCAGACTTCTGGATGTCGTCCAAAATCCGGGTCAGTTCTTCAGGACTCGTCCCTCCCAGTCCGGCCTTGGCCTTGGTGTAGTCGAAGAAGGGGATGTAGGACACGACGAGGGCGACAGTTCGGCTGTTCTGATTGCTCATGACGGCACTCCATTGTGCGGTTGAGGTGTATGGAACACCCCGGAAACGAGACATCCCGGGCACATTGGGTGCCCGGGATGTCTCAAAGATACGTGCTAGACCCTAGAACTTCACCGCGGGCTGGGCCTGCGCCACGGTCTGGTCGAGGACGGCCTTCTGGTTCGGCGTGCACATCTTAGACGTCTTCTCGAAGTCCTTCTGCACAGACACCTTCACCTCAGTCTCGAGCAGGTTATTCATGGTGTTCTCGAGATCCTCACCCGTCAGGCCAAGATCCGAGAATACCCCACGAATGAGGGCCTCCGCATTCGGCTTCAGCTTCTTGCTCTCCTCCACCTTGAAGAGGCGATCGAACATCGGACCAAAGGTATCCCGGTTATTCAGGACCACATCTTTCTGGACTGAGTACCGATCTGCCACAGTGACATTCACGATGGCGGGCATCCCATCGGAGTCCACATAGGGGATTCCAACGGTGCTGATGTCGGCGTTGTAGGCCTTATTATAGGCCTCCCGCTTGTCCTTGGCGTAGCGCCGCAGATCACCGGCGATCAGATCGAAGGCCTCTTGCGATTGGGAGATGGCATCCTTGAGCTCGGACCCACAGGCCGCGGCTTCAGCCATGGCGCTATCTTGGCCGAGGATGACCACATTCTTCTCACGACGAGCCCCGATGATGACCGGATCCTCTGAAACAGGCGATTCAACGGCGGCGGCAGCCTCCATGGAACGCTTGAGGGAGAGGGCGCGGATTGCTTCGAGGGCGGGGGACAGGATTGCACTGGCCATGGTGTGTACCTCCGAAATTACCGGTGTAGTGGAGCGGGAAGCCCAAGCGCGGAATTGCGGTTGATGATCCCGAACCTAAAACAGCGGTGTTATTCGGCCTTGCGGTCTTGCAGCGCTCCGGGAAGGAATCGAACCTTCGACCTGCCGCTTAGAAGGCGGCTGCTTCTATCCGCTGAGCTACCGGAGCATATTCCATCTTACACTTGCGGCTGTGGGGCTTCGCTCCCCCACAGCCGCAGTACCGCGCGCGTTCGCGCGTGTCGCGCCGACCCAGCTAGGGATTAACCGATTCCTCGCCGTCATCTTCCCATCCGGCATCGTCGCCCATCGGGTCCGCAGACGCTACAGGCTCGCCAACACCATGGTCGGCGACGGGACCGCGGCGACGACGAGATTCAATATTCACCCGTCGCATAGCGAAATCTCCCACCTTCAGCTTCAGGTACACCGGCGCAGTGTCCTTCCCCTCCTCAGGGATGTTCGCGATAGCCACAATCTTGAAGAAACCCATGGGGATCTCAAACACGATGGCTTCTCCACCACGACCGACCGGGATGATCTTCCCATCAATCGTGGCTTCCCCGACGGTGTTCGTCATGTGCTCGGGGATATGGCGATGAAATGGATTGGGACGAGTTGCATTAAACATGGAATCCTCCAAGAGATGGCCGATAGGGCCGGAAAAATCGCTGGATAGGCTTCATCCTATCCAGCGAAGTAACTTTACGCTTCTTGCACTTTGCGGATCGCACTTACTTTCCGTACTTCTACGAGGAACTGCCGATATTTCTTTGACTCCCACACCTTCCTCTTCTCGAGGATTCGGACGACTTCGGGCATAGCATGTGATGCCATGGCCCCCGGATCTTCCGAATGGATTATTTGATAGAGGGGCAGGAACGGGTGTGGATGGTCTAGCAGGAGAGACCAGGCCTTCTCCGCTATCTGGGCACTTTCGACAAGCCAACTGGCAAGGGGCTCTTTTTTACCACTACCAAGATGTCCCGCCAACCAGTGTACATCAACGTTGTCCCAGATATCTTCGATCTTTTTACACATCTCAGGGTCGGCCATCGTACACTGAATAGCTGTATAGATGGACGCCGAACGGAAGATCGCTAGCGGATTTGTCACCGGTATCATCTATCCCTCCATAACTTCTTTTGTATTCTTGAAGTCCCTAATGGCTACCATAAGACGTTCCCATTGTGGTGTATTCTTGAACCCACACCCTAGCGGACCAAAGAGAACATCCCGCATCTCTTTGGCAATCAGGGTCCTCATAGATTCCCGTTGATTTTCGACCACCCACACCAAGTATTCTTTCAGTGGGTGTTCTGTGCTGGAGATCTCTTGGGCGATCAACCTATCTATTCGTGCTCGTTCCGCCATCCATAAAGCCACCACCTTCTCGTAATCCCATTCCTGCCTAGTCCACAGGTTATGTGTGTGGTCAACGAATTGGTGGACGTCCACCGTATCCCAGAGACGCATAATCCGAGCTCTCACATCATTTCTTTTCAGGTATTCAGCGACGATGATGCCACCTAATTGCATGGCCGAGCTGGCTGGGTATTTGGAAGATTTAGGCATGGACGGTCCCGCTGAATGGGGGAGCGGCGCTAACCGCTCCCCCATTCAGCCCAGGTGCTACTTAACTGTGAACCACTGCTGGGAGATCCGGTGGGCACCATTCGCCGTCTTCACGCAAAGGCCCGCATAATACTCGACGAAGAGGCGGGCCATGGCAACACGATGCTTCTTGGGTACGATCGTGTGCTTGGTGGGATACTTCCGCAACGCCACCCCGTCCAGCTTCCGGAGCTCATTGTAGAAGGCCCAGGAGAACTCGGACTTCTTGATCCACATCGAGTAGTGGTCGGGATTCTCCTTGGAGTCAGTCAGCTCGATCACTGCCAGGGATTCACGGAGGGCAGAAGCCAACCGCTTATAACCCAGGGCCTCCACGGCATCGGTGCAAGCAGAATGCACTGGAGACCGCCGGTTCAGAGAGGCGACCCGAACCAGCCCATTGACGAGTCCCCGATTTCCCTGCGGCTTGTACTTGGCGGAGAGCCAATCGACGAGCTCGGGATATTCGGAGAGGGCCATCAGGGCCTCGGAATCGTCCGACACCTTGATGTCTTCGGCCTCGTACCCTTTGCGGGAGCAAATCGGGCCAAGTCCCCGCTGAATGCTCACCGCGTCCGTCAGAGGCATGCCGCAGTGGGCACATGCCGAGCAGACACCATCGTAAACAAGCGTGTACCGATCGCCCTTGAACGTGTAGGGCTTCTGGGAGGGAGGCAAGAGCGCCGAGAAATCAATCTCCGGGGCCTTCACTTCCATCACAGGGGTCACCTCCACCACCGTCATGTCTCCGGCGTTGTGGCCGAATTCGAACGCATCGTCAATTCCGGACGTTTCTTCCACCACGAGTGTCTCTTCCACGACTTCCTCCTTCGGGTCTTCCACGGGGATGGGGGTCTCTTCCACAACTTCCGCCTTGTCAAAGTCGAACGCATCGAACACACGCATGGGTCTTCCTCCTCAAATACGAGCGCCATTGCTCGCACGACCGGTACCGCGCGCGTCTTCGCGTGTCGCGCGCGTTTGAAGCTAAATTGATTGGATGTACGCCACAGAAATTAGTGGGTGGCTAGAAACTAACAGAACTTCGCGGGGAATATCAATTCTTGGCTCAAAATCAATGAATCTTACGCTATAGCATTTGCTGGGAACCCGAAGGCTCAACCGAGCGGCCACATAATCAATGAAATCGACGGTATGCCATAGGATCGGATTATCGTCCCGGAGGAATCCCATGGCAATGCTTCGGTCTTTCGCAAACCATAGGATAGTTTCGACGAACTTATCCCAATGGTGGTGAATCTCATTCCCTACCCATGAAATTACATTTTGGAAGGCGGACTCAAATGCATCCATGAGAGTCCGCCTCCTGCCTTGGCCTAAGTCTTGACGACTGACTCAACGAGAACTTCATTCATGATTTCAATAATCTCTTCCTGCGATATTCCATGCTTGAGCAACGTCTCTATGTGGGGTCGGATCTTCACCTTGGCCGACCGAATCTCGTGCGCTTTCTTGTTCGATTTCGCTTTATCACCGATCGATCCCTGGAATGCCTTGATCACCTTAATTGCTTCTTGGTCGAATCCTATCTCCTCGAACAAGCACCAGAGGAGGATGGACTCGACATCATTCTGGGATGTAAACCCAGCTTCACGGGCAAATACCTTCAGTGTGTGCTGGTGGCTGTAGTGATGCCATTCGTGCGTTCTGTCCCAACTGCCCGGAATGATAATGACTTCATTTTCTAGACCTTGGGATGCGGGGTCTCTCATCGACTTAGCGATGGATTCAAGGACTGCCCACCCAATAAGCTCCGGTGCCCAAAATCTGGTCGATCCAAATTCACCCAGATTCGACATCCTTGATACCCCAAGACTTATTCGGAAGTCGCGCACTTTACCATCCGGCAGTTCTTTCCGGAAGAGTACCGATGCTGTTGTACCGGCCGTGGAGGCCTTGAACGACTTGTACTTGAGACCGCCGAGGACGGTACGGAGAACCGACCGAATCCGTGCCAGTCTGATGTGCACCGGAGATGATACAATACTCCCATCCTTCACCTTGACCGGAAGTCTCCCCGCCCTATGCTCCTTAATAAGATGCTCTGCCCTTTCGTCGAGAGGGAAAGTCGCCTTGAAGGACTCCTCAACTTTCTCCGCCACTGCCCAATTTGCGCCGCCTCTGATCATGACTTCTCCACGGAGAGGATGGGCTCCATCTCCATAATGTACTTCCACAATCGATCAAACGTCCCTGTCTCTTCGATGACCCGTGCATAGTTTTGGCGAAGAAGTGTTGTATAGGGCGAGTCAACCGTGACCCGAGCCTCACTCTCAACCAAACCTCGGCACATCTTTTTCACGAATGCTTCTTTTTCCTCCCCCGTCGGGATTTTCTTCTTCCGTACCTTAATGACCGAACCGATATCAATCACCGTCCCGGTTTTATTAAACCGGATTGAGCCGAAATAGATATCAGATTTCACCCGAACCTCATGTGTTGAGGGTCCGGTGATCACCGTCACCGGACCCTCAAGTCTAACGTCCATTTCGGCCTTTCTCATCTTCGTATCCTCGAACTTGAGGACGATTTGGGTCGGATCTGGCATATCTCCTCTCAATACTCCGTCCATCCTCATCAGCATCTTTCGGTGCAGATCAGGTGTCTTCCAATCCGTGTGATGGCCCCAAGCCCTATTTGCGGTTATGACTGTTCCTTCATAGAACCCCTTCTCCTTGATTTCCTTCAGGACGTGGCTAGCATGCCTCCCGAGTCTCTCCATCGCCCTCAAGCCCCGTACAATGGCCTCCTTGTCGCTATCACTCTGTTCATACTCGTTCCTACCAAATCCACCGTCCGCAAATCCCCACCCATCGTGCTTACCCATTTGATGCCTCCGGAATGAGCATGTCGTAGAACTGCTTCTCGCTGATGATCCGCGTCCCGTTCGCCTTCGCCTTCTTGAGCTTCGACGAACTCTCTTGCGCTGTCCAGTCGAGATTTGTGATCAGATATCCGGTTGACCAGGTAGGGGACTTGTCAAACCTCCCACCGGCTGCCTCGATGATCTGCACAATGTCTTCCCGCTTCCTCCCCAGGTGTCCTGTGATGCTGAACGATCTACCGTTCAGGGACTTGGTATCTTCCATTACGAGGATGATGTCCGCTATCGCCGTGAACTCGTTGACTCGTGCCATGGTGGGTCAATCCTTGTTGACTTTCGAGATAACTACCTGGTGTTGCGCCTCTTCGATTTCTTCCTGGGAGAGCAGGTGGAGATCTTGCACATTGGATGCTAGATACTTGGCGAAAGCCTCGAAGTTCCCTGCGTTCTCCTTGCAAGCCCGGATGACGGCCATCAGAACATCGATGTTTTCATCCTGCATATTGCATTTCTCGATGTAGGTGAGCATCCGTTGCTTCGCATGCTTCCTGAGAGTCCGGTCATTCCTCTCGTGGTACACACGCAGGGTGTAGTCGATATTCCGACGTGCAAAGTCCATCTTCTCGTTGAAGCCCTCTATCATTTGACCGATCTTATCGGAGAATCTATCGGTCAGAAATGCGTGCATCTCCGAAGGGATGTACCCCTCCCCTTTGATGTTCCAGTAGTTATACGGAGGCCGAGGGGGATTTGATCCATGGACTATGCCGATTGAATGTATATGGGATACCTGAAACGAGTGGGTGCGGGATTTCAGGAAGATCGGTATGATCACCTCGACGCCCTGGAATGGAACTGGAACGATGACATTATCCATGTGGCCTCGGGATGGGTTGTTCACCGTCTTTACCCGCGGCTCTCTCACCGAGATCTCCATCTCATGAGCAAACCGGATGACTCGAATTTGGGTGTCGATGGATAGCATGGCCCGCTCTTTCGAGACGGGATCCATGCAGCTCAGCTGCTTATGCCACGCTTCCAGATGTTCCAGCAGAATCGGATCTTCCATCCCCCTTATCCTTTCTTGATCACGGCCTCGAATGTCCTTCCGAGTCCGTGATCTTCGAAGATGATTGTATTACCGTCCACGCTCAGGGAGATCTGAATGTTCAGTTCTACCTCCCCGGCGTGGAGACATGAGTCCAATCTCTGGGCGAATCTAGCTATTTGTCCGTCCGTCTTTTTGGCCATGATCAGTCCTTACTAACCCGGATGGCGGCGGCAATCCCCAGAGCCTCTTCCACGATCTCCTTATCCCAGTGGAGATAATCGAGATTGTTGGACCTGACATACGAAGCCAACTTATCCAGCAGATCGGGATTTACGGCAGCGATTTGCAACGCCGTGAGGACATCGCTGGCCGGGATCTTGATGAAATCCTCCCGGAGTGACATGGCCCTCCCGAGCTTCCCTGCCACCTTCTTTTTGGCTGCGCTGCCGACCGAGCGCTTCATCTTGGCGTCCCAGAGCTCTTTCGCCTTTTCGGAGAAGTCTGCTTCCCGAATTTCCCGGTCGCGTTTCTTCACGTTCTGGTATGCCGACTCGAGAATCATCCGATTCATTAAATCCCCTGCCGCCATTCCACGACTTGTCCCCAACCATCCATTTGAGTGCATGGCTTCGAACAGATGGTGGTCGAGCAGGTTTATTTTCTCTGCCCCATTTGGCTTGTGGATGAGCATCAGCAGACCTCTACCGGAATAGCTATTCACATGGAATCCGGTGATGGGCTGGCCGCTGAAGCGAAACATGTGGACCCCATCGGACACCAATACCTTATATACGCCGAAGTGGTCCTTAGCTCCGGGTATCGGGACAGGCCACTCATCCACTGCCGTGCTTTTCCCCAAACGCACTGGGGAGTGGATGACTTTGGCGTTGCGGAAGAACCTCACAAGACCGCAGATGTAGCCTTGGTATGGACTCGCCTCGGGTACTTTCTTAACGATCTCTTCGAAAACTTCTTCCGGTTCCATAGACTCGAGCGACATGTGGGTACTCCTTCGCAACGGCCCGGGGGTCGTGATTGACCCCCGGGCCACATGGGATTTTTACATCTGCTACTGGTTCACTACGGTCATGGCAGCGGCCGTCCCCAAGGCCTCCTCCACCATTTCTTCATCCCAATGGTCCTTGTCCATGATGTTGGTCTTGGCATACGAGGCTAGTCTATCAAGGAGATCCGGTTCAATGCTGGCAATACCCAGTGCTTCCATGATCACCCTTGCCGGTATTTGACCGAATCCCTCCCGGATTGCCAGGACTTTGGCGAGCTTATTTACCGCACTCTTCCTCCCCTTGCTGCTATTGGCGCGCTGGACCTTGGCATCCCACATCGCTTGCGCCTTATCAGTGAAGTCGGTCGTTCGGATGATTCGGTCGCATTCAACGAGGTTAGTATATGCCGCCTCGAAGTAAACATCCCGGATCGCCCCTATCTGGGGCGATCTGAACATCGTGTTTCGGTACATTTCGCCGAACACCACGTGTTCATTCAGAACGAGTTGCTCTTTCCCTCCGACTCGGGTGATGAGTCCGGGCCGGTCACTGTTGTGGTAGCGGTTGATGTAGACGCCTCCGATTTTCTCCCCTCGGTCAAAGAAGGATGTCTTACCATCAGAGAGCATGGCACGGTATGCGCCTTTATATCCCCTACCATTTTGTAGCGGGATCTCGAAATCGCTCCACGTCAAGGTTTTCACAAGTCGGACCGGGAAATGGACCACCTTGACGTTGCGGAAGAAATCGACAAGGGATGTCAAGAACGTCTTCCAGTTCTCGATCCCCGGGGCCAGCTTTTTTATCTCAAGGAAGACTTCTTCGGGTGCCATGGACTCGAGCGACATGTTGGGTACTCCTTCTTGGCGTGCGGGTTATTCGGTCATAACCTTCTTGATATTGATCCGGTTCCGGAGTTCTCTGACAAACTCCGGATCCCACCACCCCGTGTCGTTGTACCGGTTGGCGTTGACGTACTTGCTCAGTGAGTCGACTTCACCTCCTCTCTCCAACATCCGAATCAGAGCAAGGATGTCCTCGTCGCTCATCTTCCAGATTTTCTCGGAATACTGAAGATAATTGTAGGCCTTATCCACCGCCTGCGACCTCATCTTCTCTTTGTGCCCTTGGTTCTTCCCACTGGACTGCAGATCTGCGGCCACTGCCTCGCAGCTGTTGGTGCACTCTTCTTCCCACTGGTTCTTGATCCTATCCTGCTCTGCTGCATTGGGGGTGGCGGCCATCAAGATCGCCACCTGTTCTTCCGACAGGTTATGACCGAGCTCGCCGATGAATGGTGACCAGCCTGGCTTCCATATCATGGTATCCGAATATACCTTCGAATAAGTCCCATCGGTGAACTCGGATGGGAACGTGACGAACACCCCATCCTTCGTCCTGTGTGTCCGGTGTTTCGCCCCGAATGACTTCGTCAGCTTGGGCTTTCCCGTCTTGAACTTCATGGCACGCCTCCATTCGATGAGGCTCACCAACTTCTGGTAGGACTTCTCCTTATCCGGGATGAACCCGTGATCCGGAAGCTTCTTGATTTCTTTCGCCACATCTTCCGCACTCATGTTCGCCCAATCCATGGCATACCTCCGACTTGCGTGTGTTAGATCTTGTCGACCATCTCTGCTGACGCTAAAGCCTGCGCTTCTTTCACCGTCTCTTCCGTCCAGTGTATTTGGTCATGCACATTCGACTTGATGTAGGTCGATAGATTAAACAACTGGCTCTCGTATTTGTGCATCAGATCCATGATGTAAAGCAGTTCCTTAGGTTCGATCCCCAGGAGAGCCGGGTTCATGGACAATGTCTTGGCCAATTTCTTCGTGGTGTGGTTCTTATCCTTGTCACTTCCCTTACTCTTTTCTGTGTAGCGGTCGACCAAACCTGTGGCCTCCTTCTCAAAGGACCATGAATTGATCTCTGCTTGTATCTTATCCAGATTCGTTGCCGCAGCCTGGTAAAGGAAGAAGCTAATTTCATACTCCACAAGATTCGGCAGGATCCCATAAATCATAGCTGATATGAACTTATTTCCCTTCGAGTCCAGCATCACAACGCCTGGCAGGACCTTCACCTTGTCCGCCGGTTTGCGATCGTACCCGACGGCGAATGTATGAATTTTCTTGTCCGTGAGGTATATGTCATACACCACGGAAAACCCTGACTTAGACTCAGACTCAATCACTTGGTGTAGGTACGTCTTGCTCTTCACGACTCTCGGCTTGGTTGCAAACGCTTTGGCGTCCCTGAGGAACTGGATCCCCTCGGCCAAAATATCGACGGTAATGGTGGCTTGGCGGGGCTGGAACTTCTCCCCAACCCGCTTGATCTCGGCATGGATCCATTCCGCCGCGTCCCTGGCACTCATCTTCTCAAGATCTACCATGTGCTACCTCCTATTGCCGGGAAACCCAGCGCGCCACCAATGCTGCCTTGAGCGACTCGATCATTTCCAAATCCAACTCGCTTCTCTTCTTTTTGTTCCGGTTATACCACTTGTCAAGGAGACTCAGTATATAGCCCGCCTCACGGTACATTTTCATACCCGCTAAAATCTCGTGGCTCTCCATATGTTGGAAGAGGCTCTTAGGGTCTTCGAAATGAAACCTCGGGTCGTTCGCCTCATCAACGCAGAAGTCTAACAGACTCTGCAGCACTTCACTCCGGTCAATTTCCTTCTGTTTCTTCGCCATATCCTACCCCTTTTGGCTCTCTTATCCATCCGATGAGGGAAACCCGCGACAGCCCCATTGCTGCACAAGGAGACCCCGATGCGGAATTTACGGTTGGCTTTAAACATCCCTACCCAAGAGTGGGATGAAGTATCTGGTGAATCACAAGTATCGGGCGGGATCGTTAAAATCCACTCCGGTATTCTTCACCACATACCGGACGATAAGATGGAGGAGCACATTGAAGTGCTTTGTCCTACCGGTATCACGTGTCCGGACATCGTCAGCCAGGGTGAGAACCTTGTCTTATCATTTGACTCGACGGCGGCCATGAATGCCTTCGTCGGACGTTGTCGTGCCATCGCCAAGGACTCTATGGAAAAGCAGTCCTCAGGTGGTGCCATGTACAACGTAACCGAGATAGAAGTGATCGCACGGGCCGTGGCAGAGTCCATTCCAGCAACAGAGGAAGACGCCGAAGAACAAGAATTAGTAGAAGAAATGGAAGAATCGGACGACGAAGAAATGGATGATATAGAGGAAATGGTCGAGGAAGAGACACCCGGAGTGGAGGAAGAAATCATCGTGGAGGAGCCCATGAACACCAAGGCGGTGATGGCATCACTCCGACGGATAGCTTCCCGTATAGCCATGTAAATTACCGGTAAACAAGGGGCCGGTGGTGTGCAATAGCACACCACCGGCCCCTGCCTATCTCATCCTGTCAGAGACGAGAGGGACGAAGCTGACACACACGACCGAAATTCGGCTGGAAGTTCCGCTTGTTCGTGATGATCCACAGCACATCCATCCCGGGCGGCTTCAGATCCAGGGGGATTTCACCGCAGTCACCATCAGTGATGATGATCACCAGATCAACCTCCCGGCCGAATTTCTGGAGGGGCAGGTCTCGGAAGAACTCGGTGAACACTGTGCCGCCTCTTCCGACCAACTGCGTCCGGGCCAGATCCCCAGTCGATGTGACGCGGGTGGCATTGTCCCAGTACGGCTTGGCATCGCAGGGAACCACCCAGCCTTCACCAACACCACTCACCAGCTTCAGCTCCTTCACCCCATTGGCAATATCATCATCGCCCATGGAGCCGGATGTATCCACCATCGCCACCCATTTCGGCATGTAGTCATGCTTCTTGGGCGTATAGAGGCGGTGCTTGGGCTGGTAGATCCCATCGGCATCCTTCTCGTAGATGAACTCGGGGCGACGCCGGAATCTCTTCCAGTCGTTCACGTTCCCCTTGTCTATCACCTTGTTCGAGCACATCATTCGGATGATGTCTCGGGGCGTCAATTCGGGCTTGCCGAGGAGACCCAGGGCTTCGGCAATCCCCGCCGGGACTTCACCCCGCCCCATCGACCTCGTCTGCTCTGCAGCACGGAGCATGTCGCCCATCGTCTCATCCTTCGTCTGAGCCGATGGCAGGTGGGAGTCGAGCGCCCCCATCCCGGGCATATGGCTGCCCTGCAGAGGACATCCGCAATCCTCGCACTGATCCGTCATGTAGGGCCCAGGACCGAAATCACTGGTATTCGTCTTCGGATCCCAGGAGAGATTCCCGCTGGCCTTCACCCCACTCGGTCCAATCTGGGCCTGCCCCTGCTGCTGGGGCTGTTGTCCCTGCGGCTGGGGCATCTGCTGCCGCTGGCCGGTGGGCGTCCTCGGCCCCGTGCACCTCCTCTTCGAGCGTGCCCATGCCTTCATGATGGCGTCGTAGATCGACTCCGGGGATCTGCCGTAGCAGGTCACATCGCCGAAGCACCCCTTGTCGGGCCAATCCCTCGTCCCGTCGATCGCCTCCAGGTAGTGGTCCAGAGGAATCGCCGGTCCGATCGCCCCGGTCCAGAGCTTATATTTCGAATTCCGGCCGGATTTGTCGTGGTCGGTCTCCACGACGGAATTCACCACGTAATCCACGGCGATATTCCAGATGTTCGGCTTGTAACCCCCGGACCTCTCGGGGGTGCAGTGGTAGAAGAGAACATGGTAGGCCTCGTGGGCCATGATCGTGGCGGCCTCGTTCGGATCTAGCTTATCGAGGAAGTCGGGATTCCAGTAGAACTTCTTTCCGTCGGTCGCCGCCGTGTCGATCTTGCGGGTCAGCTCGTGCGGCTTCGGCCCTGTGAGGGCGAAGAGAAAGGGATTCCCGCCATTTTCGCACTTCCGGAAAAGACGGGTGATGGTCGCCGAGATCTTCTCCGACAACTCGTGGAGCTGCCTCGGGGAACTGGCGACCTTTTCGGGGTCCGACAGTCGGGTCAATGCTGATGCGAATTCCATGGTCTTACCTCCGTCTTGCGAATGGGCACCATTGCCCAACAACATGCGGGAGGCCCCGCCCCCCGCACTTCCGGTACCGCGCTGCGCGGCGCGTGTCGCGCGCGCTTGCGGCTAAATAGATGGATTCTCGGTCAAACACCCGTTACCTCCACGATGTCTAGGACATCCATGAAGGCATCCACATAGTTCGACTTGGACCTACCCATCTTCACCATCCCGTGTATCCGGACAAACTTTGCGAACTCCGCATAACGGGGGGCCTTGATATGCAGTAGGTCT
>Ga0181343_1000349_pt1 | contig 21173 bp, 53 predicted proteins | sample Su13VDMLBSD_FD_130110 | JGI IMG/M metagenome (GOLD analysis project Ga0181343, IMG submission 130110) | Freshwater viral communities from Lake Michigan, USA - Su13.VD.MLB.S.D | ecosystem: Environmental > Aquatic > Freshwater > Lake | place: USA: Michigan | collected 2013-07-15 | reverse complement strand
TTCTTCGCCATATGTTAAATTTTATAAGAATGGTACATATACAGGAGGAAGTACTACTAATAATGCCGGAAATATTTCTTCTATTGATACTTCTGAACCTTTAAGAATTGGTTTATCGGTTGCGGGAGGTCCAACTAGATATTTTAATGGGAGAATTCCTTTAGTTCAAGCATACAACAGAGCACTCACAGCAGCAGAAGTCCAACAAAACTTTAATGCCCTTAGAGGTAGATTTGGAATCTAAATAAGACAATAAGTATTTTAAGAAATGGCAATACGTTATAATAGTCCTCCTACAGTTAATGATGGACTTATATTGTGCATTGATCCTATTAATCCAAAATGTTATTCTGGAATTGGAACCATTTGCACTGATATAAGTGGCAAAGGTAATGATGCAACTCTATTAAATGGAACTACTTTTGATAGTACAAATGGTGGGGCTTTTGTTTTTGATGGAGTGACTAATGCTATTGTTGCATCCAATTTTAATTCAATTAAAAATACCAAATATGTATTACATGCAGATTCTACAAGAACTTGGTCTATTTCTTCTTGGTTTCTTCCAACTCTTCCAGGTATTAATACTACTAGTCTTGCAGTAATTACTGAGCAGTCTGCAATCGTTACTACAACCAATACAATTTATGGTGTATGGATACCACCAAATACTACTACTTTAAGTACTAGACTAAGAACTGGTACAGTAGTAAATATTACAACATCATTACAATCTATTTGGAATGAAGTGGTAGTTACTTGGGATGGAACTATTGGGAAAGCATATTTGAATGGATCTTATGTATCAGATATTGTAGTTGGCAATACTGGTGCAGTCACAAATAATCCCCTTTATATTGGAGCAAATGATCTTTCCAATGTAAAGTCTAATTATTATACTGGTAAAATATCAAATGTAAAAGTATACAACAGAGCACTCTCGGCAGATGAAGTCTCACAAAATTATAATGCTCTCAGAGTAAGGTATGGTGTCTAAATACTACAAAAACTATTATGTACGACCAAAGAAACTTTGCAATCTTCTCCGTAACAGAGTTAGACCAAATCAACTTCACAGAAGTTCTTGAAACCTCCGCAGAGACCGTAAGAAAATCTGTGGATGGCACCAAGACATTTGTAAAGTGGGACGGAGAAACTCCACCACCATCAGTACAGGCACTCACAACAGTTGAGGGACCTTATACTTACACAGAGATTTTAGAGATTTTGAGTACTCCCGAATGGTCCGCACCTATGGAGGGAATGTAGGGTGGGTGTTTATTCCGGACCTGAAATTACAAATGATGGTTTAGTATTATCACTTGATGCTGCGAACTTAAAAGGTTATGATAAGTTTGAGAATTTAATATCTCATAGTGCTTCAACAAGTGGAATAGTTTTGGGGGCGATTGGTTCTGGTGGTTCTTTACCTACTGGATGGGTTATTGACCAAGGACAACCAGGAACTACTTTGGAAGTTGTTGGATATGGTATAGAAGAAGGTTTAAATTATATTGATTTAAAGTTCTCTGGAACAACTAGTACGACTAATAGATGGTTAGTGAGACCTGGAAATGCAGTTTCATTAACTTCTGGTGTGACATATAATAGTTCAGTATATGCCAAAACAATTTCAGGAACACCAACTGATTTTAGACAATTTAGTGTTTTTGGTGGTGGTTCTGGAGCAAGTTTATCTGGAATTAATTCAACTCTAACAAGATATTCTGGAAGTTCTGCTGCTGGGTCAACAGGTACTTATTTTCCAAGATTAGATATTGGATATAATAGTATTGGAACAGTAATGAATTTCACCATTAGAGTTGCTGGATTTCAGGCAGAAGTAGGTTCATTAGTAACCGATTACTACCCAACAACAGGAACCGCAAAAACCAGAGGAAGCACTTGGACTGATTTGACTGGTAGGGGTAATAATGGAACTCTTACAAATGGACCGACTTATAATAGTTCTAATGGAGGTTCTTTAGTGCTTGATGGGGTTGATGATTATGCTCTTGGTACAATAAATGGGTCTATTTTTACTGGTAGTTTTACGCAATCTGCTTGGATTTATAAATTAAATGCCAATCAAATTTGGCAAGGAGTATTCACTAATTCATCACCAGCAACAAATTATACATATTTGATGACTTTTGGTGATGGTTCTGTTGCTGCTCCATATAATTCTGTTGGGGCAAACCAAGTGGGTGTAAGTCAATCTGGTATATTTTTAGATATTGGAACACATACTAATAGATGGTTATATATTGTAATGACTAAAACTGGAAGCACTCTAAACATTTATTGTTATAAGGATGGGACTTTACTTCAAACTTCTGGTACTATAAATTGGAATGGTGGAAACTTTGCCACAACTAATAATTATGAAATAGGACGACATTGGGCGGGTGGTAGTATTGTTCCACTTCAAGGAAACATAGCACAAGTATCCATATACAACAGAGCACTCACGGCATCAGAAATCCAACAAAACTACAATGCCACCAAGTCAAGATATGGTCTTTGAACCACTTTACAAACTGTCCATCGTGGACTCTTCACGGAGTCCTTTTTTTGTGCTATAATACTCTCATACACGGCAGACCGATGACCTACGATCAACTCTACGATTATATCACTCAGTATGTTGCCAGCCCTCATACTACTGTCACGGAGCACGATAAACGCCGTGCCTGTCTGATTTTGAGTGCCTTTATGGAGTTCATTCTTGACTGTCAGATTGATGGTATTGATGTGAATGAGATTGATATAACTGATTTTGTGAATGAGAAACTTGATGAACTGGAGGGTAAAAAATGACCTGGAAAGAATACTGGCAAATGACTAAATGGGAATGGTTTATTGAGGGATTTCGTCATATTGAGTATATCATTGATTGTCGTGTTACCATGGATCATTTTGGATATGATGACTTCTGGGAGGCACTCAGTTGGGGTTGGTGTTGTGAATACATCTATCCTTATGATGACCCATACAATCCTTATATTTCACCTGAACGCAAACTTAGATTGGGGAGGTGGTCGTGAATAAAAACGAACGAAACCTTCTCATTAGTTTCTTCGCTTTGATTGTGTTAGACCTGATGGGTATAGCATATTTCTTCTACAAGGGACACATCAATTTCCCCGAATGGTATAAGCACATAGTTAACCGATGACCCTCCTTCATAAACTTATCATAGGTAATAGGTTTCTCCGTTATACTCCATTCTGGTGGTGGTATCGGTTGATGTCACACCAAGGATTTCGGTTTGATGATTATCATATCTGGGAGTCATTCTGGAGTTGTCTGAATGGTGGATGGTTGGATATGAATTATAAGTGGGAGTTTGAGAAGTTCTGGGGTAAGGGTGCCAAACCTGAAAGAATTGTACTACCCGCAAAGGACTTTGATGCACTTGTTGACCGCTTGAATGAACCACCAGACCCTGCTATAATGGAGAGGTTCAGAGAAATACTCAATCGTAAAGCACCATGGGATTAAAATTATGAGCAAAAGTGATTATTACCGTGCTTGGATTCTTGGTGTGATATGTGGTATGTCATTTTTATCACTATTTTATATGGTGAATATAGCACTGGATTCAAAACCACAAGAACCACAAAAATCTCAAAGTAACTTTGAAGTTGTAGATAAGTATAAGAGTTGTGAAGTTGTGAGGTGGACACAATCATATCTTGCGGAATACAAATACTTTTTAGATTGCCGTGTCTCTAACTGAAAAAGCAAAGATTTATTATAATATTTGGTCTTGTGCCTATCGAAGAAGGTACAACGCAAAAATGAAATGTGATTGGAACTTATACGATAGAGAACAAGAAACTATCCTAATGTGTTTAAATATGAAAGATGCCAAATGGTGGAAATTTGAGAATGAAAAGTAATGACTGAGAGCTTTACACAAACGTCAAGTATGCCCTATAATAGGCACAGATACAAACTGGTCTATGCGGATCAGAAATCTGTAATCTATGAGGACTATGAAGACGTGCAACTTGCGTGGTTTCAAACTGCTTCACAATTTCTAAGTCACATTGAAGTCTTAGATAAACCAACAAAATCAAAAGGATTTAAATGATGTTTAGCAGACCTATTTTAGGAACTGATACTGATAAAGTTAAACTCACTTGGTTTGAGTATATCTGGAACTCCTGTTTGATACAGGGATGGTACAATTGTTGGTATTCTTTTAAGAATTGGGGGGACTTGATGGGAAACAACTATCAGGATTATGCTCTACTCAAGAGTGATGAGCCATTAGAACAATGTATTCTTTATTTCTGGGATAGTCTGGAAGACGATATTTACCCTAAAGAATTTCTTGAAAGTCTTCTACAAATGTCTAATGATGTGAAAACAGGAAAGGTAGAAACTATTCCTATGGATGAGGACTTTATGAATAGACTCAAAGACCTTGTAGATGATATTGAGTTAGATGATGTAAATTTGAATGAGGAGTTAAATGAAGAAGATTGAAGAAGAATTTCCTTATGATCTTTTCCCTTGGAAATTAGTTCATAATGAAGGAAAGGAAGTAAGAAAATGCTATTTTGAGTGTGAAGAACATCGAAAAAAGCATATTGAACGTTATAAATTAAAAAAGAAAGACATTAAACTGAGTTACAAATTTGAGGAAAAAAATGACTGAAAGAACTTACAAAGACAAAAACAATAATGATTGGTATTGGGAAGAAACTCCTGAAACTATTGAGGCACTTAAAGAACTACACAAAACTGTAAAGGAAGTAAATGAACGAAAGAAAACTGATTGATGATTGCTTCTATATTGAAGCAAAGAAGTGGGGAACTTGGGACTCTTACAATAGGGATGGTAAGTGTTTAATTACTTCTCCAACTGAGCAAACTTGTATTGATGCCACAAGATTTTACCTCAAAGGTCTTCAAGAAGGATTTGAAGAAGTAAAAATCCATCAGGGAACTGTTGATGGAAAACTCTAAGTTTCCTACGTTAGATCCAACAACTCCCTGGTTTGAGTTCTTATCATATCAGGAATGTTGTTGGAGTTTGAATAGACCAGTAAGAGTTACAAGTTTTTTAAGATATAATGCTTATTTGAAAGAAATTGGAGTCATTAAATGAGATTTAAGATTTTTGATAGATTCATTAAGCATTATGAAATAGATGAAGATACAATTTCTCTTCAAGAGAGAATAGAACAACTTGAAGAAAAGTATCTAGGACTTCTAATGGATGTAAAGCGTCTGGAAGAGGAAAATATTGAGACTACTAATGTTCTTTATGAACTCTCAAATAGTTTGGATGCTGTGGATGCTCGCATAGACATTCTTACGGCAGAAAAATGGTTGAACGATAAAGATGTGTGAATTTAAACTTAAAGATTTAATTCAAAATTTTTTTAACCTAGAAGATCAAAGTCTACCAAATTGGATACAACCATGCATTATCAATAAAAATGGATATTTAAAATCTTATGTATGGTCCGATGAGTATTGCTATAAGATTAGACTATGTGAATTAAATATTAAAGACAAGTTTAAAGCGGAATCTTTAGTCATTTATCCTAATTCAAACTTAGATGTTCCAATTTTTGGCACAGAATACGTTCAAGTTCCTAATAAAAGATATTTCGGTGCAATAGACTTTCATCCAATTAATGAGAATGAAAAATACTTGAATTATTTGGAAATGTTTCCTGACACTAAAATTAAAAATTCAAGGTTTTATGATTTAAATACATTTTTTTCAAAGAAATTTTGGTCTAAGCGAGAATCGAAGGATTTTTACAATGAATATTTGATATGGGTAAAATGCTATCTTCATCAGTATCAGAAATATCTTTATGAATCTCATTCCTCTCCAAATACATTTGAATCTTTACATCAAAAATATAATCATCATATGTCACAAAAAGACCCTGCATTTGGGGTATTGAAGATATATTTTGGAGTAGAATTTTCTAAAAAATATATTAGTGAGTTTCTGTTTAAATAATAAATAAAATTAACTTTCTGATATAAAAAAAATGTATGAAGATTTAGATACCTTTGAAAAAGCATTATCACATTTTGGAACAAGAGTAGATGTAATTTGTGCAATGGAAATTGGAGGAAAAATAGATGCTGAGACTGCTTATAAAAATATTAAGATTGAACTCAAAGAGCTCAAAAAAGTTAGAAAACAATACAAAAAGGAAGTGTAGTAAATGTGGTGAAGAAAACCCACTTGACAAAGAACACTACCAGGTTGTAAAATCATTTAAACACGGTTATTCTTATTATTGTAATGAGTGCAACAAACCCAAAGCAAGAGATTGATTCTCTTAAAATTTCTCAAAATGCCGATGGTTCATTTACGATGGACTGGGATAAGGAAGACCCGAACTGGAAGTGGTTAAATGGGTTGACTTCTGCTGAGATTCAGGTTATAGTACAACAAGCAATCAAGGACTTTACTGATGGACTTTAACTACAAGAAGTATTCACTCGAAAAACTTGAGGAGTGGATTCACGATGCCGTTTCCTGTACCGAAGCATCCCCACAGGAAATCTATGATACAATAAAAAAAGTAGTTGACGAAAACTATCACATCTATAAGAATCATACAGAACGATGCTATGAACTTCTATGCCTGTTGAATGGTAATGGAAGGGGTCATATTAAGGCATACGATGATTATATTGTCGATAAAACCAAATATAAGTGTGATAAAGATGACCCATCACCCGAGTGTAAGGAATCTTGGAATAACTTCTGGGAAGAAGAAGTAAAGGATGATTGTATGCCTCCTTGGGGTCATAGTGATATGGAGTACCTTATTGCAAATAGAAAAAAGGATGAAGTAAAAAAGTGGGTTCTTCCTGTTGAAGAAGTGGAAGACGGAGATACAGGTCATCAGGAATATTTTATTACTTTTCCTGATGACCTATTAGAAGCAGCAAATTTAAAAGAAGGTAATCAAGTTGAGTGGGTTGATAATAAAGACGGAACTTATACTTTAAAAAAAGTTGAAAACCAAATGACTTATGATGAAATGATTGCCACAGGATATACAATGACTGATGATGGATTCTGGATTAAGGAGAATTGAAATGGCACTATCTGAAACTGTGGAAAGAAACCTAAAAGATGCAGAACAATCTTTGAGAGCAGCACTTGCCTTCGCAGCACGACAAGAACGCCCTATGGTTTGTAGTGTAATTTCTGATATGATTAGTCGTATTGAATCTCTACAAAAAACTGATTCTATTCTGGATAAACTGGAGAATCGTAAATTTGGTGATACTGGGTTCTTTGGAACTATGTTTGGAGAATAACCATGACTAAACCAAACGAACTTGGTAAAGCACTACAAGAATGGTGGGACTCTGATGCCTACAAAGAACTTCAAAAAGAAAGTGAAGAGGCAAAGCAACGAGCAGTAGGAAAGTACTTTATGCTCTCTGAGTCTGATAAACTTGATATGGTTCAGGCAATCTGTTATATTATGTGTAAAGCAGAAAGTGAGGGAACATCACACAGAGGACTGCAAGATGCTCTAGGAATCTATCCATCAGGTTTCTGGGTAGATCACCTTATGGAAGTTCATAACTCACTCTATGAATATTATGATAAAAGAAAACAAAAACAAGAATTAGAACAAGATATTGAAACATTAAAGTCTTTTCTTGAAGATAAAGATAAATAAAAGTGCTTTTGTTTGTGGTTATTCAGAAGCAAAGGATTGGAGCAGAAATGCTCCTTTTCTTGTATAAATAGTATTACCACAAACAAAAAGCAGATGGAATATTACACTTACGCTTACTTGCGTGAAGATGGAACACCTTATTATATTGGTAAGGGGAAAGGTTATAGAGCATATGTGAGAAATGGAAGAACAATTCATTTACCAAAAGACAAAACAAAAATAATACTTCTCAAACAAAACCTAACAGAAGAAGAAGCGTTCAAGCACGAAATCTATATGATTGCTGTCTTTGGTAGAAAAGATTTAGAAACTGGTATTCTTCATAATAGAACTGATGGTGGAGATGGAATTAGTGGATATGTTCTTAGTGAATTGGATAGAGAAAAAATAAAAAATAGAATGAAAAATTTACCTAAAGAAAAACATCCTGCGTTTGGCACAAAAAGACCAGATATATCAAAAATTATGTCTAGTGATAAAAATCCTATGAAAACCCCAGAAATAGTAGAAAAGTTTTCTGGAAAAAATAGTAATTGGTCTAAAAAATGGAAAATTTATTTTAAAGATGGTAGAATAATGGAATTTCATTCAATACGTAAATGGTGTTTAGAAAATAATTATGACCCTAGTTTAGTTACTAAAGTATGTAAAGGGAAGTATAAAAGACACAAAGATATTGTAAAAGTAGAAATCTTATGATATAATTCTCTGTGGTCTTATTATCACGACCAAAAGAAAGAAAAAGAACTCAAAGATGATTTGGATGCTTTAGAAAAGTTTACAGAAAACAAAAGAGATTCTTAAGTTTCTACATAATAGTAAAGGATTTGTGTTAGAATCCTAACATTCTAATTAAGAGCGATGACACTTTCCAAAACAAGCACAGACTATCTTACTAAAGAAGAGTGGAACGAACTGAATGCTTTAAGAGAAGCAATTAATTACAATCCAAGTCAAGTTTGTCCTCAAAAAATGGAAAAATTCACCGAACTGTTTGTAAGGTCACTCTACGGAAAAGGTGACTCTGTATCCTCACAAACAGAACCAACAAATTATTAAAATAAATACTACAACTAATTTAACAAGTCCTATGGGCAATATTGATCAGCATATTGAAAAGGATAGACAAGTTCTTGATGACCCAACTATTTCACCACAGACTCGCCGTCATACCGCAGAAGAACTACAGGCATTAGAATCATATAAAGAACATCATCCAGAAGATGACCACGACCCTACACCCCTTGAACTGTATTGCGATTCTCACCCCGATGCGCTAGAATGTAGAATATACGATGATTAACTAATGAGCAATAAGGCAAAAGATCTTGATAAATTTTATACTCATCCAAAAGTAGCAAAAAACTTTATTGACAGCATTAATAATTATTTTCCCTTACAAAATTATGATTTGGTAATTGAACCATCTGCCGGTAATGGAAACATTCTACAATATCTTCCTTCTGGTTCTATTGGTCTTGATATAGAACCAGAAGAAAATAATATTCTTAAACAAGACTTTTTTAAATATAACTCACCTTATCATCCTCTTCTTAATAATATTCGCATTGCTTCTGTTGGAAATCCACCTTTTGGGTCTGGATATATGAATCCACTAGCAAAAGCATTCTTTAATCACGCTGCTACTTTTAGTGAACTCATAGCATTTATTGTTCCTGCTAAATGGCAAACTTCTTGGAAAGTTCAATTTCAGCTAGATGATTCTTTTGGATTATATTTTAGTGAGTTTCTTCCTAAAAATAGTTTCTTATTGAATGGAGAACCATATGATGTACCCTGTTGTATGCAAATATGGTCAAAAACTAATCCAAAGAACTATAAGAATCTTAGAATCACTGAAAGACCACCAACAAAACATAATGATTTTGAAATGTTTTTGACTTGCGATAACGTTCCTAAACTTCCTGCTGTTCGGGAACAGATTAGAAACCAAGAATACTGGGAATTTGCTCTTAAATACTGGGGACAAATTCGTGTTTGTAATTTTGATGAAGTTTCTCCAGAGACTACAACTCATTATCTCTTTAAAGCAAAGAAAACTTATGTAAGAAGTATCTTTGAGCAAATTGATTGGAGCAAATATGTCTCAAATATGGGAGCACCCAATGTAGGTGGAAAGTCTTTGGTTGTCAAAGCATATGAAGATAAGAAAAAAGAATTGAAAATTGTGGATTGATAAAAAAAGATTATCTTAGAGGGGTTGACGCCCCTCTTTTTTTGTCTTATAGTGTATTCGTGACGTTGAGAGACCAACATCACATAACCCTTAATTGGACCTATTAACCATGTCTTATTTGCCCAACATTATCGAAGAGTTTCGAATTGATGAAACTAATGAACTCACAATTCAAGAATTTTTAAAGAAAGCAGATTTGGAAGAATTTAATTTCTACAAAATTGCAGATTCTGGTATAAAGAAAAAGAAAAACTTTGACAAGAATCCAGAAGTCAACCCTATTGCTTATACTGTTGTAGATGGTCTTATTGATTCCTATAAAACGTATAAAGAATGTGTTTATATCTTGACTGTTAATGGTAAAGTTGTAAAGATTGGTGGCACTTATACTGGAATGGCAAAACGCCACCAAAGTTACAATTGTGGCACTCGTAAAGCACGTTCAAAAGGAACTTGTTCTGTAACAAATTACCACATCACTGAAGCACAATATGCTGCTATTTGCGATGGAAAGCAAGTTGAGTGGTATGTTTACGATGTGCCTGCTCAAGAAGTTGAAGTGAGAATTTGGAAAACTGAAAAAGTGGTTACTCCAAAACTTTATACATTTTATGAGGCAGATCTTTGTGCAATGTATAAAGATATCACTGGTCATCGTCCCATTCTCTCTAAAAATGCTGGCGTAGAGTGATCCAGTTCTAAAACTGGCACACAGGGGGTTCTCAGGGGACTGGGGACCCCTTATAATAACAAGGTAATCAACAAACACCCTCAATGGCAACCCGCTCTCGCATTGGTCTTGAACTTGCTGATGGTTCTATTCTCTCCGTCTATTGTCACTGGGATGGTTATCCTGAGTTCAATGGTGTGAAACTGGTAGAGCATTTCAACTCTCGTGATGCTGTCACTGAACTGATTGACGGTGGAGACATTAGTGCTCTTTGGACTAATGCTAGTTGGAACAATGAAACTCTGCCTGAAACTGGTCCTCTCTATTTTTCCTCGCGTGGTGAGAATTGCCCTCCTCGTCTTGATGCTGACCTGTGTGAGTATCTTCTTGCTGTAAATGCCGAAGAGTATCACTATCTTTTCCGCAATGGTGAATGGGTTTGCTATGAAATGAACCCTCTTGGAAATGAACTTCCCAAACTGACTGAAATCCCTTCTGCTTCCCTTGCTGTTTAATTAAAATGAACTATTACAGACAACCTATTGCGATTGGAACTGCCAGATGCTCTATCACTGGTGAGTTGTATGAATACCCAATCTGGTCTGATGAAGACATTGCCGAAGGTGAAAATCTTCTAAATGAAATTTTGGAAGGTGCCGAGGAGAATGAAGTTAAACCGGAGTATTACATTAAAGAATTTTTGATAGAGGAAGAATGATTAACTTTGTTTCTGGAACTATTTTTGGTGTCATTGTTGCCACCATTGGATTTGGTCCTATTGCCCAAACCTTAGATGGTCTAATGCTCAACCTACAGAAAACTACTGTAGAAATGAATGCCCCGAAACTGCCCCCCCCCTAGGACAGTTCAGTAACTGGCACACAGGACACTCCAGACCCCTCTGGATGCCCTATAATAACCTCATAAGCAAGCAAACCGATGACGACTACCTTCGCTGACTACGTTGCCCAGCAAGACGCCCGTAACACCATCCAGTTGAATGTTACGAAATGGACTTTTATGCTGTGTGATGCTCTGCGTCAGAACTTTATTGACTACAGCATCAAGCAGCACCAACGTAATGTAGAGCGTGGTGAGAGTGTTGATTATCACAATGCCTGCATCACCGACCTGAAGAACGGTAATTGTGGTTATGAGTTCACCTTTGAGAGTGGTCGCAAGTATCACAAAATCATTATGAATGCTTCTGGGCAAAGGTCGGTTCACGCTTTTGTGGATAGGAAGACTGGTGAGGTTTATAAGTCTGCCAGTTGGAAATCTCCTACCAAAGGTGTTCGTTATGACCTTCGCATTATTGAGCAGCGTGAATGGTTGTTTGAAAATGCCGATTGGGCAGGTTCCTATCTGTACGCCTGCTGATTATGATTACAATTTTTCTCTGGTGGTTAGGGTTGGCATCACTTGCCTTGTTCTTTAATTATTGCCTACATTCAAATAATGACAAAGACTGATAAACTTATTTTTATTTCTTCATTCATTTGGTTTTTGCATTGGGGTCAATGTCTTACATCACGTATTCTGGATATGGTTATTCTAAACTCCTCTGTGAGGATGTTTCCACTTGGTTTCTGAACAAGTTTTTACCTCGTCATAAGATTGATGTGGAGATTCTACATCGTGGGTTGAGGAGAGAGGGTGCCTATGGTTACTGTGATGTTTCAGGAGAAACTCAACGTCCTCGTGAATTTCTGATTGAAATGAATACCTATATGGATGAAGAGTTGTATATAAAAACTCTTTTACACGAACTGACCCATCTGCGGCAATGGGTGGCAGGTTCTCTGCGAATCCGTTACGGAAAATTGTGTTATAATAAAGAATCTGTGGAAGATACAGATTATTGGGATCAACCACACGAAATAGAGGCACGGGAACAGGAAGAAACGCTATATCTGGAGTATATGAAAGAAAAGCACGGTATTGATTTAGATGATACAATTACCATTACCTTTACAAGACCAAGACATTTGCTATGACATTAGACAGCGGAAAACTGATGTATTCAGAGGGTAACAATGATGAGTGTTATACTCCTGCATATGGTGTTACACCCATTCTGAAATACATTCCCAAAAATGTTACTGTTTGGTGTCCTTTTGATACGATGGATAGTGAGTTTGTCAAGCAAATTTCAAAGCAAAATGAAGTTGTATTCACTCATATTAAGTATGGACAAGACTTTCTCACTTATCAACCATCTAAATGGGATGTGATCGTATCCAATCCACCATTCACAAATAAGCGAAAGTTCTTTGAGAGAGCATTATCGTTTAACAAACCATTTGCGTTGATTATGACTAATACTTGGTTGAATGATAGTGCCCCGAAGCAGTTATTTAAGGATAAGGATCTGCAACTGCTAATGTTCGACAAACGTATGAAGTTTCATAGTCCTGATGGTCGCCCGAATGATAAGATCACATTCAGCAGCAGTTACTATTGCTGGAACTTTCTACCAAAGCAAATCATTATGGAGAAACTGACTGTGCCACCTTCCAAACTGGCACAACGGTCGCCAAGCGAAGCGGTTTTGCCATTATAATTACAAGGTAATCAACGGAACCCCGACCGTGACTCTCCCCTCCTACAGTGCGATCCAGTTTCATTCTAAAGAAGAGCACAGTGCCGCATTGTATGATGCCTGCCTGATGATTGTCAACACCTACAATCAGACTGATATGCTTGATGGACATTGTATTGAGAATTACAATGGCAATGTGACAGCATACGACTTTATGAAGTATGCTCGCAATATTCTCAATCAAATTGCCGAAGGTAACTGAAATGACGACTCAAACTGAGCAACAACTTGATGAGTTTGTGGATTATGTTTTCTCCTTCTATGGCGAAGGTGGAATCTATCCTATGGGCGCAACTCTTCCTTTGATTCAACAAGCAACTGATGATTTGATTCAGATTCTTCAAATCAAGAATGAAGAGTTCTGTGGTGATAGTATTGACCGTGAACTTGTCCGTGATCTTCTGATTTCCAAGTACAATCTTTTGTTTCCTCGCAAATGAAGAACTATCGTATGGTGATTGAGTACTGGGTTCCTGATGAAGATGAGAACCTGTTTGAGGAAAAACTGATTCGTTCACGTTCATCCTGTGGTAAAATTGCAGATGATTACTTGGCACAAGACCGCACCAATCTGATCCGTTCCGTTGAAGTCACTCCTGTTTAATTATGGCACTCTCCAATCAAACAATTAGCAATCTGGCATCCTCTCTGGTTCCCGAAGTGATTGATTACATCTATCAGGATGAGCGTTGGTGTGAATTTATGCACGAAGTTGTTCCCGATGCTCTGCAAAACAAACTCGGAGAAATTGATGAGGACTTGAAATTTGACCTTGCTTTGTGTATAATGGATCGCATCTGTCTCAAAAAAGGATGAAAATGAAAAAATTGCTTGCACTTTTACTTCTTCTTCCTCTTCCTGCATTTGCGGGTGGTCCACCTTTTCGCTATGAAACCACCTGTTATCTGCAAGCAAATCAAGAGTATTTGATTGACAACTGTGTGGTGATTGAAACCCGTGAAAAAGGTGGAGCACTTCGCACTCGCAATATCTTTTCCAATCGTTTTAGTATGACGATTAAATCGCGGTTTGATGATAAGAAAGGTTTTGTGACTTGGGATTCTCACAATCAGTTTGAATACAAATGGGAATATAAAGTTGGGCAAATTACTGGTGCTGCTGGAACAACGGCATACACTTATGTGATGCCTGGTTTTCTTTTAAAAGATGTATCTTGGGATTAAAAATGTCTGAAATTAACGTACAACTGAATGTTCACGAAATTGGTGTAATTCTATCTGCTCTGCAAGAACTCAACCTAGCACAAGAGCATAGAATTGCAAGAGATTATGGAAGTGTACCAGCACTCTATAATAAACTGTATTCCTCCTTTGAGCGAATGGATACTTCTCAAACTGGTCTTCGTTACGATCTTACTCCTTCTTTCTAAAAATGACCGAAACTCTCACTCCTCTTTGGTATCAGTATTATAAAATCATTCAGGAAGATGCTCCCGAATTGGTGAATGATTATCTGGAGAATACTGCTGCTCGTCTTGAACTTCCAGTTGATTATCTGATTTCTGAATTCCTATGAAGAATGATATTAAGATTCTACTTGCTCTGGAACAACTGGAAAACGTAATGAAACTGGTTGAGGGTAATCAATGGGAAATCTTTATCTCCCGCCATCTGATTCCTGTTCGCTGTGAATTGAGACGCCAGTTGACTTGTGTTCAACATTCTGCTAAAATTGAAAAGTAATTAAAGACAAGAAATGAAGTATTTGTACATTGTTGATTATTGGGTTCCGTTTCCTTCCTCTGAATATGGTGGAATCATTAATCTAATTGCCGAGTCTGATACTGAGGCATTTGAGATTCTTTCCTCTGAAGATCAGTTTGATGGTCGCTACACTGATCGCATTATGGAAAGAGTTGTGAATTCTCAAAAATTCGCACTTCAAGACGACTATGAATCAGGAATTCTGGAGGCATTTACGACGTGACAAAACTTTATCGTATTGAAGAACTCTACACCAATGGTTGGGAACTAATTGAAGAGTCTGCAAAAGGTCTGACAAAAGAAGAATGTAATCAAAGACTTCAACTCTACTTGAGTGAAGGATATAATCCCAATTATCTCCGTGCCGTTCCCGATGTCGATTGAATTTCCACACAAACCACCCAAAGGTTATTCCTATGAGCAAATTGACTTTAAACGCAATGTTGTTGCTGTCTGGATACTTAATCATCGTCAGTTCAGTTACAATGGTGGTGGGATCACTCGCAGTATCTGGGGTTTCTACAATCTCAAAACCAAGTGCTTCCACGCTCCTATCAACTCCAAGACAGTTGGTGATAAAGTAAATATAGACAATACCACACCATACTCTGCAATGCCATTAAAACGTACTCCACTGGAAACTGCATTTGTATGACCTACTCTCCACAAGTCAATGATTATGTAAAATGGACTGAATATGTGGAAGGATGGGTCTATTTTAAAGATGAAAAATACATTACGATTGAAGCATGGGTTCAACCAAAAGATGTAGAGAACTATCAAGCCTGTTCTCTACATCGCAATGATCGTTTGTTAGTTCTCTGTTACAATCATCAATGGAATCAACTGTGTAAAGTAGGATATCGAACTGATAAACATTCCACAGAAATCATCAAGAAAGAAACGTAAATATGAAAAAAGGAAGATCACTCTGGCGCTGGTGGGCAAAATCATTAGGGCAAAAAGCAAGCAACAAAGACTGCGAAGCAGATAAGGTTGCAATCATTCGCACAATTATCTTTGCCAGTTATCTAATTACAAATACTTTTATTGTTGCAGGTGTAATTCGACATTGGAATGATTCAAATGAAGTACCAAGTACATTATCTCAAACAGAAAAAGAAAAAATCATCGAAGCAAATCGCAGGCAATTTCCTTACGATTGAAGATGCGATTTGGTATGAGAATCAAATCAAATCGCAGCAAGGCAATACAAATGTCGAAATCATACCAGTTCTATAAATATTACTACATTCAATCTTTCTCTTATGAAAACGTTTCATCAATTTATGGAACAGACTGCTGCGATGCAACAATCCCAGATGAAGATTGCAAAGGTGAAGACAAAGGCTCTAGAGACAAGACAGCATAATCGCTTTGCAAATCTACAACGTCTTCATACAACAATGCATTTGAAGCAGACTGCAGATCAAGAAAAAAAGAGACTAGGATTGTAATTGGCATAAATATTTCTAAAATTTAGAGAGTCAAATGCAAGCAAAAAACGTTAGAGATCTAATGGGAGCATATTCTTCCATTTATGAAGAAAAGAGCAAAAAGAGTGATTGTGTAGATAAAGAAGACAAAAACGCTCATAACTGTGCTAAGAAAGTCTGCCACGAAGAGTTTGGCGAAGGAACTTGTATTTTTGGTCATCATGCGATTCCAGATGAGAATGGTTTTGTAAGTCATTATGATGTAATCTTCGAACACGGTATTGAGAAGAATGTTCCTGTAAGTGAGATGGAAGTTCTTATCAGTGAATCTCATATGAAAGAAGGTCATCATTATGAAGGCGAACAACTGGATGAATTCCTTGGACCAGAAGCAGCAACTATGGTTGATAAAGCAACCAAAGCAGTTCAAGGAGGTCTTCAGAAATTAGGAATGCCAATTAACAAGACTTCAAGACCAATGACTACTCAAGCACAACAGCAGGCAAAAGTCAAGCAGAATTTAAATCAAAATGTCGATCTCTTTGATCTCATCAAGGGTCATCTTCTTGATGAAGGATATGCTGATACTGAAGAAGCAGCACTCAAAATTATGACTTCAATGAGTGAGTCTTGGAAGGAAAGCATTATCGAACAATCTGCCATTGGTGCAAGAGCTGCTAAAGTAGTTGACGATCAGAGACAAGGATATCACGGTGATTTTGATGCAATCAATAAATTAAGAGATGATCTTTCTAGATCAATGGGAAGATTGAAAAAAGGTCAAGGTCCAGTAGTTACTCCTGGTCTTCCTGGAGTCTGATTTTACTTTTCATAATTCTCCAGAGGGTCTTCACCGACCCTCTTTTTTATTATCCGTAAAACCAATAATATCCATACCAAGAATAACGACCAGGATTTCTTAAACTTTTAATCAGACCTGTACCTTTTCCATTTCCATTTAATTCACGTACAGCAGCAGCAATACTTTCGAACCGAACTTCAATGAGTTCGGTTTTTTTATTGATACCAAATACTGATTTCTTTTTTGGTTTCTCTTCTAATATCTGCCACTTATGACCGTATGCAGTTCCACCAGTTCTAGCAGCTAATAATATGTTTCCATTTCTACCAGGATCACCAGTAATTTCCCTTGCTGCTATTCTTGCGTTCTCATAATCAGTGCAGATACCAGTGCTTAAATTCTTTCCTCTAATCTTCAATCCACAGTGCTTACCATTTCCTCTATTTTCTTCTGTAAGAGCACCCCAAGGCTCTACTTTTGCTTTTGTAGTTAATGCTATTGATATATTCTCAATATGCTCTGGTGTAAGTATTTTTTCTTTTATTTTTTGTTTTGTTTCTTCACTAAAGATTGGTCTTTCTCCACCACTTGTAGCATTATATCCTTCTGCACTTTCAAATGTATTATAATGTTGAATCCAATATTCTTCTTTTTCATTTAATAGACATTCATCACATTCATCTATCTCTTTAATCATAAAGCTGTTATTACCATACTTTCTCATAGCACGATGTAATGGTTTTGATGACATTCTGAGTGCTTCTTGTATGTGTTGCTGCCATCTTTTATTCATTCCTTGAGTTGTTTGCCCAACGTATTTGTGTCCGTTTTGTTTATTCGTGATGAGATAGATAATTCCCTGTGCCATTTTATAGTACACTACTCTTTGTATATATGATACACAACACTTAAAATATAATACACAATATTATGGTTTATATGTGGAGTGCTTTTGGATACATTTAGAGTAATGTTTGAAAAAATATATGTTAGTGATTTATAACATTTTCAATAGTTATGTTTATTGAGAATCAATTAGTCTTATTGTTGAGAAATGCTTCTGATACCTTCTGGTTCTTGTGGACTTAGTCTGTCTAACATAAGACTCGCAGTTTGTCAAGCCCCACTGCCGCGCCAGGTCCCCAGACCCACACACAAGACTCATAATACTTGACAGACTTATGAGTTCGTGGTAGAATCTAGTCGAGATATACACAACATCTAGTCGAGAATATTAGTATAAGTACACAATTCTCGACTAGATTGCATATATACTCACATATCTCGACTAGACATACTGCATCTAGTATTTGCATCTAGTCGAGATATGTGCTACACTTCTAGTTCACATACACATCTCGACGAGCTATGTACGACGATTACGATCTCGACTATACATACTGCAATGATCATTCTTATGATCTAGATGAGCATTATGCACTAGATACACATGATCTAGACGAGGATTATGCACGAGATTCACATGATTACGAATCGCTTGCATATCGTCACTACGCATGATATAATCTAGTACACCTGCATACAAGACCCATGATAGCACAAAAGCGCCTGGTACGTGTCACTCTGGATATTGAGTGTTATGATGACCTGGATGTAGAGAATATTGATTGGAAAGAGTTATTAGAACTCGAAGGAGCCGAGGAAGTTCATTGTAGCATCAAGGAATTCGATCCATTTTCTATAATGTGACAGTTTCCAAAGTGGCACAAGACCCCTTGAAATCTGCCACTGGATGGTTTATGTTACTCAGGTCGTCGCAATTAATTCCAATGTGTGGTCCTGCTTTTGATTATACTCGGGAAGATTTCCTGAATGATGCTTCTCCTGAAGAATGGGACGCTTGGGAAAAGAAAGCTGCTGAACTTGAGTTGCCTCTGGATTATTATTTGGCAGAGTTTGTGTGACAGTTGGGAAAGTGGCACAAACCCCCTTGTGGACCTGATCAATCCCTGATATATTACATTCGTTCCTGAGACACCCCACCAAATGACCCAGTTCCAAACTATTGTGATTGGTGAAGATGACAACGGTTTCTATAATGAACCGACCCTGCATTCTTCTCAGCGGGCAGCAGACCGTTGGGGGCGTGATATGCTGGTCGGTGCTAGCGTTTATGGTTACGTGATTGTTAAGGTAGATCACGAATCCTGGACGGTTGTTGATGAGAACGTGTACGGTTGTGAGTATAGCGTATACCACGACGGATACGGTTTCGTTAAAGTCAAGAAAGAAAAACCTGCCAAGTTGGTGATGGTGTGACAGTCTAGGAACTGTCACAAGGGGGGTTGATTCCCCCCACCATCCCTGATAAATTACATTCGTTCCTGAGGTTTCTATGATCAACTGGATTCTTAACAACCTGCCCCTGTTCGTTAATGTTAACTGCTCTGGTAGTAAATCTCTTGATGCATTGATTCTCTCTCCTGTGCATGGAGTTGCAATTGCCAAGATGACTTCGGGTGCTGTTTATAGTGTACCTGTGAGTCGGTTTGATATGCTGAAAGTTCGCCAATATGATAATGCTGGCGAATGGTTGGATGCTCACCGTATGATGTGACAGTTGCCAAACTGGCACACACCCCCTAGACTTCCGCCTCAATCCCTGATAAATTACATTCGTTCCTGAGAAATCCACCAAATGACCGTGACTCTCTCCGCTAACTACAAAGAAATCTTCGCTGCTCAAACTGTAGAGAAGATTGATGAATTGCTGGAAGACAACTATGCCATCGATGATATCCTGGAGTTCATCGACAACAACAACGAAGATGATTTCGTTGTGTTCTATGAAGAATACGTGACTCACGGTGAGGACCTGGGTTATGATGTTGTGGATGCATTTGTAGGATATCACGGGATTTCCTATGTTGAGCACGTTCGTGATGCCTACCGTGGGCATTATGATTCGGGTGCTGACTTTGCCGAAGAATACTATAGCGATGTCTACGGTGATGTTCCTTCGTTCCTTGTCGTTGACTGGCAAGCAACTTGGGAGCAAAGTATGAAGTATGATTTCGATTTCGTGGATGGTTATGTGTTCAGTTCTTCGTTCTAAACGAGAATATAAAATCTAGACGAGATGTGTGTGTGATCTCGTCTAGATTGCACACACATTCATTATATCTCGACGAGATGCACACATCACATATCATAACTAGATCTAGTACACATATACACATCTAGATGTATAAGAATATGTGCATACGTTCTAGACACGCACACACGGCATATATCCCGCCTTATGTGCAAGAATATGTGCTTCACCCCACTCACCCCTTCCCACACCATCTAGATGTGCTTTAATATATCTAACTCATACCCCTTCGGGGTATACTACGTAACCTATTAATATCTTAATATTAATTAAGCTTATTATCCTTATCATCGGTCACAAACCTATTATAATCAATATTCGAAGTCTTGTCAACCCCCCTGTGCCACTTGTTAAACTGGCACAAAACCCCTGGTATTCGTGCTGCTCTTATGCCATACTACATTCGTGGTTGAGGAATTCTCTACACTCACCTCCCACACCCTAATGTTATGAAACTCTTCGTCACTAAGTTCTACCAAACTCTGATTTTAAATGTTGCTACCATCGCCGCAATCGTTGTTGGAATTGTACAGTTTGCTGTTCGTGCTTACAAAGAGAACAACGGAACTGAAAAGACCCGCAAGGTGATTCAAACCGTTCTGGTGTTCGTTGACAACATCGTAGAGCACGGTAAGGTATACTTTGCTGATCCTGTGCCAGTTGCGAAAGTGGCACAGAAGCACCCCAAACGCTCCTGATTCGTGCCAAACTACGTTTGTTCCTGAGGGATTCCAATGCTCCGCTCTAAAGACCCCCTGACCGTTGCCGCATCCTGCCCCTGTGGCGGTCATCCTTCCTGCCCCCGTTGCGGTTGGATGTGACACTCTAGAAACTGTCACAAGGGGGGTTGATTCCCCCCACCATCCCTGATAAATTACATTCGTACCTGAGACACCCCACCATGTTTGATGAACTCTGGTCTGAAATTCAAGATGCTCC
>Ga0181343_1000348_pt1 | contig 21192 bp, 29 predicted proteins | sample Su13VDMLBSD_FD_130110 | JGI IMG/M metagenome (GOLD analysis project Ga0181343, IMG submission 130110) | Freshwater viral communities from Lake Michigan, USA - Su13.VD.MLB.S.D | ecosystem: Environmental > Aquatic > Freshwater > Lake | place: USA: Michigan | collected 2013-07-15 | reverse complement strand
TTTATGATGTAAAAATCCCTCTATTGCTTTAGGTGCGTGTTGATAACCATTTCTATGATGCCAACTATCAGTACCACTTGGACTTCTTAAAGTTTCAACACAAACTCCCATAACATCTTTACTTACTTTATGATGCAAATGGTGTGTATAAAAATATTTATGTTTGCACGATTGCCAACTATCCGATTCATGGGCCATTAATAAAGCTAAATTTTCCGTTCTTGCACCATCTCCATGAGTTGAGCCTATTAAATTATTAAAGTAAGTATAATATTTACGATGTGCTATATCAACATTAAAAGTTACATTTTCACAATTTCTAAAATGAGTTTCTATTACTTGTGCTAAAAAGAAACCATGTGTATAATCGTGATTACTTGGATTGTAAGTAACGTGTGTAGGTGCTATTTGCATAAGAATTTCAATAACATCTACATATAATTTTTTTGCTATTATAAAATTAGTATGCCACATTCCGTCAGTATCTTGTGGCGTTCCTGATGTAGTTTGTCTTTTCGGACTATCAATGTGTAAAATATCATTACCAATAATTAAGTTTATTTGGTCAATTTCAAAACCTTTTACTTTATTAAGTATTCCTTTTACGCCTTGAAGTACTCTTTGAACTGCTATTTGATTATTGTAAGACTCTCCAACTTCAAACGCACTACATAATTTTCCTATATGTATATCTGCTGGGTCAATAACTAATAAATGAGCATCTTTTTTATCTTCGTAAACTATTTTATTATATTTAGGTACGTAATTTTTTAAATCTTCAATTACTTCTTTAGCTAATGTTTCAAAACTAAATTCTTTAGGTGCTTTGTATAATGGATTTGTAACACGTACACTTTCGTTCTTTGTTTTTAGCCATAACATTGGAGTACTTTCGGGACTTATTCCAACATTAGTACAAGCGTCTAAAATACCTTTATTTTTTTGCTTGTATCTTTTTACATAAGTTCTTAATAAATCAACATCAGATTTAGTTGATTTTGTTTTTAAAATAGTTTTGGCTATTTCGGTATCACTTTCAATACTTTGTATTAATTCAAATATTTCTGAATCGTATTGTGACCATTTTGAATTTGACATAGTTTTTATTTAGTAGGTTATTACAACAAAAGTAATAAAAAAAACCACATATAAAAAAAATATTTAAAAATTTACTTCTTTTAACCATTTCTTTACATCAAAACTCGGACACGCCTTATTTACTCCAAAATCCCTATGACCTTGTACAATAGCATTCGGAAATTGTTTTTTAGCTTGTTTTATTAGATATAAAAGACTTTCTTTTTGTTTTAATGTTCTCGTATCTTTTGGCTTTCCTTTCTCATCTATGCCACCGATATAACTAAAATGTATTGACTCACTATTATAACCTTTTACACCATTAGTAACTTGCTCATATTTTGCCAATTCGTGAATAACTCCGTTAGCGTCAATCAGTCTATGATAACCTACCGACTTCCATTTTAAAACATTTTTCCAATAGTCTAAAATACTTTGCTTTGTAGCAGTTGGTTGAGAAGCAGTACAGTGAATTACTATGTATTTTATATTTCTCATATTATTTTATTAACGTCATCTTTTACTTCTTTTGCCCTTGTTAGCATATCTTTTAGTAACTTTAAAATGTCAACTTTTAACGCTTCTTCTATGTTTTCTTTTATGCTTGTTAATTCAATTAAAATTAAAAGAATTGCCACCAATTTAGTAAACATAAATTCAATAGTAAAGTGTGCGTGTGTAAATTCGTTTAATAAAAATTTATCAATTACAAAAAGTAAAATTAAAGTGATTTGATAAAGTAGCATTTTGCTTACTATATGCGATAATCTTCGTGAACGAATAGAATGCCACCCATTTAGTTTAACGCTTTTAAAGATTCCCGTAAAGGTATCTAAAGCAATACCTAAAGCAACTGCAACAAGCAATCCGTAAATAGGTGTAAAAAATAAAAATAGTCCAGCGATAAGGTAGGTTAAGTAGGTTTTCATTTATTCTTGTGTTGGGGTGTATTCTATCCTTTCTAATTCATTTAATTGGTCGTGAATTGCTTCGAATTCTTTGCAGTCTAATACTTCAAGACCTGCAATCCATCTATCTGAACCATCTTTAGCGAATTCAAGTTTATAGCAATTATTAAAATATCCATTTAATGCGTTATATTGCTCCGTGTTTGGGTGTAGTACTATCATAGTGATGTTATATAATTATTATAAGCAGTTACAAAAGCAGTATTTTCTGTAACTAAATTAGCACCCATAGCATACATAGATATTTCAGTATCTACATAAACACTTCCAGCTCTAAATATAAATTGATTTGCATTCGGTAAATTTGCGGATGTTAACAATCTTGTTTCTCCTACCGAAGCGTTATATAAAGATATATTTGTCGAAGTAGTTCTGTGAATAGATTTCATACCTTTAGCCGTACTATATGCAAATGCTGAATTTAATACATTGACTGTACCTGAATTGATTTTATGAGTAGTATAATTACCTAAACGCATATTATTACTATCTAAAGAATTACCATCAAATCTTTGCGTTAATGAACCTGAAAATACATAAGCGTATCTACTTGCATTATTTAAAATGTAATTTGTATTTTGAGTACTTGGATTAAAATTCGTATCTATATAACTACTTGTACCATTACCCATAAATCCCTCATTAGTTGTAAAAGTTGGACTATTAACCGCAGTATATTGAGTTAATCTTTTCCAATCTATTAATGCAAAGTTACTACTTCCATTAGTTGCAAAATTTGTAAACGTATCTAATTTACTCCAAACTCCTGCGTCTTTTAAAGCAATTAACAAAGTGTTTTGTTTCAATCTTTGTGATTCACTTGGTAAAGTGTAACCTTGCGTAGTTGCATAATCTAAAATGGCTTGATAATCGGTATCGTAAGCAAAACCAACAATATTAGTATCACCTGCCCAACTATCCTCGTGAACAGAACCCCAACTGATATTATTATTGACTGCACCTTGCCCCCAACCTATATTATTATTTTTCGCTCCTTGTCCCCAATCGCTCATTTTGTACTTTTTTTAATTGTTCAACTTTAGCTAAATATAAATTCAGCTTCTTAAAATTCTCTATTTTCGGTTTATTATATTTGCCAACCATTATAAAAATTATTAGTATCAGGATTTACATCTTCATTTGAATTACTATTGTATTCAGGATAAGTAGATTGATTAAAACACATAAAATCTATAAACCTTTGAGTATAGCTTTCTGCTATATCCCTTTCTTTTTCAACTAAATAATCTACTTCCGCTTTATCTACATTTGTAGCACTTTCAGAACTATGTTTAAACAATCCTTTATTACTTAAAGTATACGCTGCGAAAGGTAAATAGTAAACCATTGCCCAATGCACTAACATAGGTTTAATGTAAGTAACTAAAAGACTTCTATAATCTGAAAATTCAGGTTCGTTTATATCGTCGCTTAAAATCAAATCTTGTAACTTTTTATATAATTGCGAACCTAAATAATTTTGAATTGTAATGTCTTGACTAATTTTGATGTATTCGATAAAATCGTCAGCATCTAAATTGCCATTTGCTATTGTAAATTTCTTTACATCTTCGGTTGATATAAGTAATGCGTACATAATTTAATTAGTTTTTAAATCCTCTTTTATTCCAATACTCCTCTGTATAACCTTTATACGGCATATCTTTTGGTTTCATAGCTACCTCTTTTGGATTTCTTAAACGATAACCATATTTTTCGGCTTTTGCAATAGATAAAGGTTTTGCATTTGGATTTGTAGGGTCTATTTTAGTATCAAAACTTGCATAAGTTCTACGAAGCCATTTATGTGAACATCTCGCACCGCCTTTGTACAACCATATAGAATAAGTATCTGCACCACCTTTACCAAAACCAGCGTTAACCGCTACGTCATCCATAGCCAAAATATCTTCTTTTCTATATACTTTATCTGCACTTAACATTTTATTACAAAAATCTCTTTCGCCTTTTGTATCTCCACTATAAACATAACGAGTTATAAATTGAACACCATCAATATTTTCATCTTGTTCAGATTTTGTTCTTGGTCTTGCAGTACCGGTACTAACTAAATTTATTATTTTAGATAATAAACTTAATTCTTTTTTATTTTTACTATTTAAAGTTTCAATTTCTAAATCCAATTCATTTTCAGAATCATAATCAACTTCGTTTTCATCTATTAAGTGCCATTCATCACTTAAAACTTCGCCTTTGTCAATTAAAGCATCTGCTAAACTTGGACAAGTATGTGCTGATAATTGCGTTCCAGTTTCTTCAGCAACTTGTTCCGAAGTTTGTGCATTTTCTAAATCGGTAAACTCTAAAGGTTGAATAGTTTTAAAGTATAATTTCAACTTAATATTATTAACCGCTAAAATAGTATCCAACGCTTCAATGATTTCAATCTGATAAGGTTTGATTACTAAATTATCATAAAGTAAAGTAGCGGTTTTAATTTCGTCTGCATTGTTTGAAAATCCACCACCTGAATCACGAACTCCTAAAAGCATCGGACTTGTAACTCTATGTCCTACAACTAATTTTTCAAAACATTCTTTAGCCAAATATTCATAATGTTGTGGTGCATCATTTAATGGTATATCAGTTACTTCTGTTGCGTTTTCTTTGCTACTATTAAAAGATACGATTACCTTTTGTCCTTTAGCACCTGTTAATTTACGTTTTACATCAGCAGATATTTCTTCTCTTTTTTCTTCAGGCGGTATATTATTATTAAAGTTTACTACTTTAGTACCACTAAACCCATTCATTACATCGTTAATCAAATAGTCTGAAATTTCTTCTTCTAACTTTGCATAAGGTAACGCACCCGAATAATCAATCGGTGTATAATAATGGTAACCGCTTATGTATGGTCTTATGATATAAAGTTCAACTTCTTTTTTATTTCCAAAACCAAACGCAGGTATTCTTTTTAATTCATCACTCGGTTTTTTATTCGCCCAATCAGGGTGATAATACCACGCTTCTATTTCGCCTTTATCGTTGCATTTTTCAGCTCTTAAAGTATGCATCGGAAAATGCTCTATAAATTTAACTTCGCCCTTTTCATAAACAACCTGCATAGCTGCCATTCCTAAAAGTTTACGTTCTAAAGCAACTTTCTTTAATGCGTTTGGCTTTATAATAGAAATCATTTTAGCGTACTCGTCAGGCTTTTTATTAGCGTCTAATGCACTAATACCTTTTCCGTAAATCATATTACTACAACCCGTAATAATAGCGTTATTTGTGGTGCTATATAAATACCTGTCAATTAAAAATTGAAAGTAGTTATTGTCTGCTCCATATTCCACATATTCGCCTTTTTTACTTTCGTTAATTTGCGGACTTGTATAAGCACTTAAATTTAATACATACATAATTATTCAAATATTTTATATTCGTTTGTTGTCACGTGTTCAACGTAAGCATCTTTATTTATACTATACGTGTCTAATGTTTGATTAGTACAAAATATTTTATCTCTATAAACGACATTTGTACCATCTTTAATAGTTAAAGTATAATATTTACTTTCTTTAATTGGAAAAATAACAGAAGTAGTAACAAAATATTTATCAATTGAAAAAACTGCTTCAATTTCAGTGTCAATATTTGTTTCTTCGTCACGCAAAACAATAGTATCCGCACTACTACCATAGATAATAGCGTTTAATGTTTGTGCGGTTGCTTGCTCTCTTAAAATAATCATATTACTTATTTATTTAAAAACAACAATTTAACATTTTTGTTAAAATAAAAAAAAGCGTACCGATTAAGATACGCTTTTTAAATTCAAAACTATGAAAAATTAAGAACCTAAAACCACTGTAAATCCTGCAGCCGTTAAAGTGTCACCAATAAAGTTAGCAGGTGCTTGTTCTTGTCCTGTAAGCGTTAATGTATAACCGCTTAAATCACCCATTGCACCACCTGTAACGATTGTACCACCTGTAACCTCGCATCCGTGTTTTAAACCTGCATAAAAGAAGTTTCCGTTGTTATCTTCTACGATAACCTGAGGACGACCATAAGCCATCAACTTCAATTCTTTATGGTCTTTAACAGTTAACTTTTTAAAAGTTAATTCCAAAACTTGTTCGTAAAATGTAGTTCCGTTTTCACGTGAACTATTAATATTTTGAGTAAAGGTACTTGCACCTTTTAACTCATATTTGTAAGCACTTGGAGTACCTGCTACCGCATCGATAACATCCGTATTTGTAGCGTCGTAAGTGTATCCCGTTGCATCTCCGTAATTAACGAAGTAAACATTTTTTAAACCACCTACTGAATCCTTACAAACTTCTAATCTTCCTAAAGTTAAATCACAAGGCATATTATTTATGTTTTATAAAAAAAGGGAAGGCATTTTACCTCCCCTTTTTAAAGTTAATATTTAATTAATTACGCTGGAGTATATAATACGATTTCAGAACCGATACCATATTGAACCGCTGCAGTAAATCTCATAATTACATTTACTGTTTGCGCTCCCGTTACTTCTGCTTGGTCAATTACTCTTACTTCATTTTGGTCTGATAATAAACCTGTTCCGAAATATAAGTTTGATTTTTGAGCAGCCATCATATAGTTAGAAGCTAATCCGTTTGCAACAAAGATTTTAACACCATCAAAAGATAATGAACCATTATTAAACCATTGTGTACCCATTGCGTTAGTTCCGTTTGCTCCTAAACCTGAAGCACCGAAGCCACCTAAAGCACGAACATAAGCACGAGCAACATTTTGAGAAACGTAGATATATAAATCTTCTTTTCCGTAAAGTGCAGCAGGAATAGCGTCAACTACTTTTCCTAATTCTGTGATAACGTTAGCAGCAGTAACAGTTGTACCTACCACATCAACAACAGTTGCATCAGCAGTAGCTAAAGGAACAAATCCGTCAAATTCACCTGCGTTTGCAGTTGCACCTCTCCAAATGTTAGTCTCCATTTTTTCAGCAACTTTAGCAGCAACGTGTCCGATTAAGAAATCAGCAAATGATTTTGGTAAAGTGTCAAAAGCAGACATTCCCATTTCAATCGATTGCCATGTACTTCTGAAATCTTTTTTACATAATTCAAGGTTAACTTGAAACTCCTCAGGAGTGATTACTCTCTCTGTAATTGTTACAGTAGATGTAGGGTCAAAAGCACAAGTAGCATTTTTTACAATTGCATCCGTGGCAATTCTATTAATAACTGATTTATACTTTACATTTGGCATTACTTCGATACCACCATTCTCAATAGTAGTAGCCGATAATAATGCAGCAGATATGTATTTCTTTGAAAACTCACCTGCATAGGTTGTTGTGATACTTGTTGTAGTCGGCATTTTTTTTTATTTAATTAGTTTGCGATTTTACTCATTACTCTGTCGAAAGTTGTCATTTCTCTACCTTGTGAGAAAAGGATTTTTTCAACGTTTTGTTTAGCATCAGGATTGTGTGTTAAAGGTTCAGCTGATAATTCAACTACTTCTTTAACTTCCGTTTGTTTTGCTAATTCTGTTTTTAAAGATTCGATTTCAGCTTTTAAATCTTCAATTTCTTTTGAAAAATGTGATTCTTTAACTGTTGATTCAATTACCTTTTTAGGTGCAGTAGGTTCAGCTGCTTGTTCAACTTCTACTTCTACTTCAGGAGTTTCCTCTTGTGTAGGTGCAGCTTCTTTGATTTCAGCAATTTCACCCTCAACTGCAACAACTAAAATCATTCCGTTATCAAGAATATACTCACCTACTGGCAAGGCAACTCTATCTTCACCATTAACGATAAACACAGGCTGACCTGCTTCGAAGATTTCTGCTTCGATAACAGTACCATTGTCTAAAGTCATTTGCTCTAATTGGATTTGCATCCCTAAAAGCTTTTTGATTTCTGTTAGTACGTTTGACATATTAATATTAATTTATTTAAAAACAAGGTTTGTTTAATGTTGTTGTATTTTTATCCGTTTACTCTTGTTATTACTCTTGTTCCGTTGTTTTCTGTAATGGTTACATTATCAACTCCGCTTGTTTTACCAATGCCTTGATTTTGTAAATTACCATTGCAACATTCTTTGTTATAAGTGCCGTCATCACATAGACAACCACGCTTGCCACCTTTAGGACTTGTTTTACTTTTTGTTTTCGTGCTCATTTATTAATTGTTTTAATTGTTCAATAATTGTTTCTTGTTTAGAAAGTTGTTTCTTTTCTTCTAACTTATCAGCAAAGTAACCCTCTAAAGAAAAACCTTTTACTTTACCCGTTTTAACATAGTCATTCCAAATAGTTTCATCTTCAACTTTTACCGAAGCCATCCATGTACCAACAGGAACACTTAAATTATAAATAGCGGACTTATCCTTTGCGTTATCTTCTACAATCCAACTTTCAACAACTGTCAATCCTTTTATTTCTTTTCCGTGTTCTAAAGTCCAATTGTTTTGGTTACCATTTTTAAAGAATAATTGACTCGCTTTGTTTACTGTATCTTTTGAAAAGTAAATGTAATATTCATCTTCTCCATTGCGTCGGTAAATAGGTTTTTCAGGAATTAAAACCGCACCCATTAAGATTCTTTTTTCATTACTTACTTCCGCAAGCTTTATTTCTTCTGACTTTAACGCTACGAAATTAGACTCGATTGCAGGAGTTTCAACTACTGAAATAGCATCTACTCCGCTTAACTCATCTTTATCGTCTATAATTAATTCGATTAAATTCATTTTTTTCTTTATTTAAAAACAACAATTAATATTTTTTGTTATATTTGTGCTTTGAGTTTTTTCATAGTTTAAATTTTTTTGTTATTAATCATTAAAGCCACCCTTAACGGATGGCTTTTTTGTTTTAAGTCTATAACCTTAATTTTTATTTTTATTTTAAGGCTATAACCTTATCCTAAACTTGCGTTTGCAACTATGTTTCTATCTAAACTTTGTGCAGTTGTTACATTGTTTGCTACCACGTAAGCCTGAACAGGTTGCTGATTTCCTAACGTTTGAGCAATTTGATTTACTCCGCTATTACCTACAACGTTAAAACTTGGTGCGGGTGCTCCTCCATTTGCATTTGGTAAATTTTGAGAACCACCGCCTCCTGCACCACCGCCTCCTAAAGCAGCTAAACCTTTTGCAGTTGCAGCTATTGATGTTGCAATACTTATTCCTGCACCTATATTATTAGCAGCTACAAAAGGAGCAGCAGGAATAACTCCCATTGTAGCAACTGTTTTAGCATTACCTGCCATAGTATTAATGATAATTTTTGCTATACCTGCTGCATTTTCAGCTATTAATAAACCTTTTTGAATTGCTTTGTTTTTTTCAAATAAACCTTTTAAAAGTCCAATTCCTGCGGTTACATTATCTAATTGTTGATTTTGAATTGATAACTTTGCATCTGCTACTGCTTGGTCTATTGCTATTTGTTCTTCAGCATTTTTTTTATCTTCATCTAACTTTTTTTGTTTTTCAGCTTTTTCAGTTTCATCATCTTTTAGTTTAGCTTCACTTTCTAATATCTTATATTTTTCTTCAATTGCTAAACGTGCTTTTGCTTTTTCTTCTAATGATAATTTTAATGCATCAAGTTCAGCTAATTCTCTTGATTTTTGAAGTGCTACTTTTTGAGTTTCGGATTTAGCTTTTAAATCTTCAATTGCTTTTAAATTGTTTTCTTCAATTTGCTTAACTGCATCTTTTTGCTTTTTTAATTCTTCAAGTTCTTTTTGTTTATCTTCGGCAGCTTTTTTATTCTTTTCATCTTGTTTTGCAGTTGCATCTTTAGCTGCTTGTGCGTCAATATTATTTAAAGATAATTGTAAACCTGCTCTATCGTTCTTTAATTTTTCTAAACCTTTTTTAGCTTCTTTCTGAACTTCATCCGCTTTTTTTCTTTCCGCTACAGGGTCGAAAATTAGACTTGTACCCTTATCAATTAAATCAGTAAAACCTTGTGCAAGTCCAAAATCTTGTCCTAATGCTTTACCTACTGCATCAACTCCCTCTAATAATAATGTTAAAGGCGTTTGAATAAATCTAATAATACCCGTAAGAATATCTTTGTTTCTTTGCGACGCTGCTATTTGTGCATCAGCAGTTATTTTATTTTGAGCAATTTGATTTTCAGTTGCTTTTATTACTTGGTCTGTTTGAGCAATCTTTAATTTTAAAATATCCTTTTCAGATTTACCTTGTAACTTTAAAATATTTTCTTGCCCACCTATTGCATCAAGTTTGCCTTGTTCAGCAGTTAAATTTGTTTCTGCTAATTTATTAAGTTTTTCTTGTTCACTACTTACACCACTAACCGCCCCTTTTATGTCATCCCAATAAGCTACAACTGCTCCTAAAGCTAAAACTAAAAGACCTATACCCGTAGCAGCTATACCCGTTCTAATACCTGCAAGTGCTAATTTAGCAGAAACACCTAATGCTCTAAAAGCTACCATACCTTCACGAATACCACGCACACCTTCAGCAAGTGCCATTGCTCCATTAACTTTTATTAATGCCTCTTCAAGTTTTTGACTTTCACCACCTGCTAAAGCCATTGCACCTTGTACACCTGCAAAAGCAGAAGTAGCACCTTGTAATGCTCCGCCTAATTTTGTATCGAATGTAGTTGCTGCTGCATCAACAACCATATCTGTTTGCATTTGCACTTTACGATAATTACCAACAGACGCGAGTAAATCTTTATACTCCTGACTTGCTGATTGACCTGCTAAAGCTAATTCATAAAGTCTATCTTCTGCTTCACCCATTCGAGCAGTCAAAGGTTTTAAATCCCCGTAAACTTCCTCAAAAGACGCATCAACGCTTTTAGCTGATTTATCAACTTGCTTTAAAGCCTTATCTAAATTATCTAAACCGCCTACTGCTTGGAGCGTGTTAACATCAATTTCTATCGTTTTTGTAATTGCCATTTTACTTGGTTTTTAAATTCTTGTAGGTTACTTGGTATTTTATATTTTCCTTTTGCGATGTCGACCGCTTCGCTTGTTCCCAACTTTTGGAATTCAATCATTTCGATTATTAGTTTAAGCATTTTGTATAATTGGTATTTCTATGTCGTTTATTGTTCCTAATTCATCTTCCCATTTTCCTGTAATATATCCTATACGTTGTGAACCTGTTGTATTTTGTGATATATCTACTCGTATCGTTGTGTCGTTATAATAGTCCGTAGGTATGTAATCAATCCACCCATAAAGTGACGCTTGTAACGAAATAACGGGACTTACATTACGTAATAATAATACCTCAATAGTTTGCTCTCGATTATCAACTTCGTAAAATGGTTCAAAAGCAAATCTGTTTCCTATCGGTACTTCGCCACTACGATAATCAGTTAACAATTCTAAAGTAGTTTCTCCACTTGTTAAATCCGTTGTTAGTTTGTTTATAGTGTACTTTTTATCCCTTATAATAATTCTATCGTTTAATTTAATATCGATTAACTCAACAGGGTTAAAATAGCATTTTACAATAACTAATCTACTTTTGATATTGAATATATTACCTAAATAGTTTTCGTAGTGTCTTTTATAAAGTCCATTCGATACGTTTGACAAAAACCACGTTGATATTTCTTCACCCCAATTTAAAGTTAAAATAGTTCCGTTACTATAATCGTTTGAGAATCTTCTGTATTGAACTATTGTGCTATAACTTCCAGTATTTAAATCTATTTTAATATTTGGAGTTACTGTCTGAACCCCATTATCATACATCAATAAAGGTTTCGGTATGTAATTAGATAAATCAGATTTTTTAAAAGTAATTGTTTGAAAGTTACTATTTGATTTACGTTCATACATAGCATTTTCAAAAGGTAACTCTACGCTAAAAGTTGAACTTTCTAAACTATCAATTTGCTCATAAGCCAAATCACCATAAGCAAAGTTTCGAGTTGATAAAAACAAGTCGTTAAACTTTGTATTTAATATATTTTCCGAAGTTTGATACTTGAAATTAATATTTTTATACATCGAAGTCTTTTTTAAATCAATTTCATCAGTTATTACATTTGCTGAAATATCATTATAACGCCCATCATTGTAATATAATTCTAACGGAATTAACTCGTAAGTTGTTTCATCTTGCGGAATTATAACAAGGTTAAACATTTTGATAAGTCCCGTAATTAAATCAATCAATTTTAAGTCAGGTGCATAACCGCCAATATCGATTGTGCTACCTATTGTTTGACTTGTACCACTTGCGGTATAACTTACTGCACTACTTCCAAAACCACGTGTATAAGTTAGCAAACTTGTAAACGACATTCCCGCTTGTCCTTGAATAGCTAAAGTAAATTTATCGTTTATGCTTTGAGTAGTGATAAATTCATTAATAAATATGTCGTTACTATTACCTATTACACCTGCATAACTTCCGTGTAACGCATTATTTTTATAAACTAATATATCATAAGGTTGTGTACTTGCAGTCGTTATTTGAAGCCTTACGTTTCTATATCCTGTACCTTGAAAACCTATCTCATCAGTTGTTAAATTTACTTCTGCATTTGTTAACGCTGCGTTTTTAGTAGTAAAATTTACTCTTAATGGTGTTAATTTTTGGCTAAAACTTTCAGCGTTTTTAAACAACATCCATAACTTTGTAAATTGTGGATAATCTAAAAAAGCACCCGTAAAATTTAAATCGTATTTTGTTGCTATTCTCGATAATATTTCAGACAAAGGAATTGCAGGAAATAAACTATTCCAATGAATCGAACCCGCATTAATTGTAATGTCATTACTTCCGCCTGTATTATAATTGTAAATTCTATCATTTGCAAATAAAGGATAAGATACGTCATAAGAATTACTTGTTATCCTATTTATAACTTCTGTACTTGTAAACGTGTGATTTAAAGCACTAAAATCTAAATTAGCAAGTTTATCCTCTTTTAGAATATCTTTTATGTTTTTAGCTTTACCATAAAATACAATACTATAAGCGTCTAACATTCCGTTTTTGTACTTGACATCGTTTAACGCAAACGCACCATCTCTAAAAGTACGTGTGTCAATTTCAATATATCCGTTGTATTTTACCCTATGGTCAAAACCACCATCGATAGAACTTTCGTACCAATGTTTAAATATTTCGTTATTAGTCGGACTTGCAGGAATAGTAAAACTTTGAGTAAAATCAGTCTTTGCTTTTGATACATCGGCAATATCTTGAACAGATGAAGTTACTGAAATTTTTTCATCATCAAATAACTCGATACGTTTAGCTATTTCATCTATGTAAATGTAAAGTGCTACCATTATATTACATCGTTTATTAGTCCAAAATTATATTCAAATTCAACCTCGTAATTTATATTTCTATCTTTTAAATGCGTCTTAATATCAGCACTTTGTGATTTTACTATTGCTGGTTTATTGTCTAATAAAACAACCTGACTTAAAAGTAAGTCTTGAATTAACTCACTATAATTTTCATCAACCCACCCCGTATTACATTTTACTTTTTGCTTACCTTGAAAGTTAAATCTTTGCTTTTGCCCTTGTAACGGATTGTAATCTATTGAAGATGGTAATAAGTTGTAATCTTTTGAAGTTGCATCTATACCTTGTTGATTTGCTTTAAAGAAAGTAAGGAACTGCCAACCACCAAAACGATTAATAAAACTACAAACTATTGGTGTGTATTTTGGTTCGCATAATTCTTCAGCATAAAATAAATCAGTTTCTACATTTTCAGTAGCTTGTAAAATTGGAAACTTCCACATTCCACGTTCAGTTACATCAACATAACCATAAGAAGTATCATAGTTTTCAATTTCCAAAAAGAAATTAACATAATTAGTATCAAAATCCTTAACGTAATTTTTAATATCTAAATTGAATAATGGTAAAATATCTGCATCTGTTACTTGATTATAACCGCTTGTATAATTATTATATCCATTAAGACATACATAAGTTTCATCGTCTAACTCAACATCATCTGAATAACGTACTACTTTCATATAACACCAAGTATCAAATTCTTCTTCTGCTGGTGCTGATACGTTAATGGGTGCAATTGGTTTAATAAATGCTACTGCTAAATTAGAAATATTCCATTCTAACTTTGTTTGCGTTGGACTTGGTATTGGTTTACTAAATGTATAGTTTGGAGTTGTTGGTTCAGTTGTTCCTTTATTCCATAAAAAAACCTCAATCTTTGCAGAAGTTTGACCGACCTCATTAACCTCGATAAAATACGGACTTCTAATAAATATTTTTTTCATTTCTTATTAATTGTATATTGTAAAAATTGTTCTACGTCTAATCCGTATGCTTCTACTAATTCATCAGGTAAATTATTAAAAGCTGCCTCAAATGGTTTAGTAAAAAATAAACTTGGTTTAATACCTTGTAAGGCAATACTTTTAGCTATTGCAAATTTTATTCCTTGACGACTTAAAAACTTACCTGATTTATTTCTTGGTGCTATTCCTTTTTTAATTACCCATTTATCTAAAACCTTTGTTGGTATCATTTTACTTTTGAATTTATATTCAGAATTAGGTGCTTTTTGTACTCCATTTTTTATGCCACTTGGATTTGAACCTTGCACACCTTTATCAATAAACTTTCCGTAATCTTCCATTAAAAAAGCTAAACGAAAACTATTTGCACTTACCTCAATTTCTTTATCTAAACTATTGTATAAATCTTTAGTACTATTTTTACCGCCTTTAGTTAAATTGCTCCTACTTTGCTGAATAACATATTTAGCAAATGCGTTTAAATATTTCTTTGTATTTTTATTATCTAATTGCATATAGTCATATCATTACGAACTACAACATCAAATGTCAACGCCCAACCTGCTAAATCATTTTCGAAACGTTCTGTAAATGGTTCAAAACTTGGTGAACCCGTTAACTCCCAAAAGTCATTTCTTAAATCCCCACGATTTAACCTATCCATAACTCGAACTCCTAAAGCTAATTGTGTATTCCAAACATCAACTTTATTACTTTCGTCTTTTTGATTAAGTAAATCCATTAAAAGAATAGTAACATTAAATTGTATTACGTTCCCTTGATGAGTTGCAGAGTTAATCATAATATGCGATAAAGGGAATAATGTCCTTTTAGCTAAATCTACTTCGAAAATGTCGCCTTCTGTAACTGTATTAACAAAAGGTTCATCAAGTAACGCTTCTTTTATTTTATTTATTAAACTATATACCATTTCTTTTAATATTTTTTATTTCTATTTCTGTTTTTTCCTTTTCAAAACTTAACCACATCATTAATTGAGTGATGGGAATTCTTGTAACGGCATCAAATTTGAGTACATCTCCCTGAGCTGCTGCATAGAGTGATTGATACCAACCCCATTTTTTTGCAAAATGTTCTTCGCTTGTTCCGATTGTTCCGCTTCGTTCTGTATAAAGTCCGCTAAACCGTTCACGCAATCGTTGAGCAAAGTCCAAAAAAAAAGCATTGAACCAAGTGCAACATCTAAAGGCATATACTTTAAAACTTCTGCCATATCTTGCGAATCTTTGTTGTATTCTTCAATAGTATACAAAGACTTTGTTTTGTTTTTAATCGGTCTATAAAGTACTGCCATAGCTTTATGTAATGTTTGCGTGTCGCTTAAATAACTTTCTAAATCAATATATTCACCAGAAGTAATATCTTCTAATTTCGGTATAAATCCAAACTCATAAACTCCTAACTTAAATGTGTTAATTAGTTTAGGTTTTTGCTTTAATAAATTATTTATATGCGTTAATATTTCACTTACTTCTGCTATTCTAATTCTTGCAACGTCTTTTAATTCTATGTTACAAAATATTTCTATTGTCTTTTGATTGACAAAATCACTCGGCTCATTATTTGAAATTAACTTCTCAAACCTTTGATATTGATAAAGAGTAATTTCGTTTAGTGTTTCCGGAATGGTAATATTTATTTTCATATGGTTTTATTTAAAAACAAGGTTTTAATAATTTTGTATAAAGTAAAAGCAATCCGTTAAGATTGCCCTGTTACTTGTTGGTATGCGTGAATTAATTTTTTAATTTCGCCCACGTTTCTCGGTAAATTAATTTTAATTTCTCTACCTGTTTTTTTAAGTAGATATATTTCAACTACTGCTATCATTTGCCCGTATGTAGGTTGATTAGTAGACATAGTAATTACCTTTGTTTGGTGTTCCTATTGATTCCATTTCGTGATACCTAAAAGCGTCTATTGCGTGGTTAAAATTATCAATAGGTTTATTTAATTTAGCACCCGTTTTTTTGTCTTTATCCCAAGAGTATTTTCTTAACTCGTTAATTAAATTAGTACTTGACTTTGTAATTAAATACTCTTGTTCCTGCATAACTTGAATACCAAAGTTAATACTATCAGTACCTTTACGGACTGCTCTTGCATTAATTCCAAATGCTTTTAATTCCGCTATTGATTTTGGTTCTGCACTATCACAATAACAATCTTCTTGCGTTTTAATAAACTTTGCTATCTGACTATTTGATAATTCTTTTTGGTAACATATTTCGTTTATGATTCTTTTATCATTCCATTTGTAAACCTCAACTATTGCGGTAGGGTCGTTTGAATATCCAAAGTCAAGACCATAACCTAATAAACGTGCATCATTTGGTAATACATCAATAGTTTGCCAATTGTTAAAAATAACTCCCTCAAGTGTACCTATTTGCCCAAGTCCGTAAACATTATACCAATTATCCCAATATGCAGAAGTCTTTGCTTTCTCTTTTGCTTTTAAAATGAAATTTAGAGCAGACTCGGGACAAGCCTCGTTATCTAAATAATTAACGATTATAAAATCAACATCGTTATCATCTTTTAAATCGGTGTGAAACCAAAACTCGTTAACAGGGTTCCAATCTAAATAAACGCCTTTCTTTGTACGTGAAGCCAATTCTGTATAAGCGTGAAAGGTCATATTATTAGCCTCATTCATATACAAATAGTCACGTCTTGCACCTCTTAATTTTGAATCATTATCTGCACTGAAAAATTCTATTTGAGAACCATTTGCAAAAGTATATTTAAAATCTGTTGCGTTCCATCGGCTATCAACAAAACGACCCGTTTCAATCATTATCTTTTTAAAGTCTTTCATTGCACCACGTTTAAGATGTGGTATAGATTCCGCTACAACTGATATTTCAGTAAGTTTTGTTTTCGTAGCTATATCAATTAAAATAGGAAGCACCGCAAAAGTTTTACCTGCTGAAGTGCCTCCTTGTATTCCTTTGACAAATTTTGTCAAATTTAATATCTTATTTATAACTGTTGTTCTAACAAACATTACTTATCAGGAAATAAAGGTTGTTCTGTTACAATTGTATTTTCTTGTCTTTCAACTAAATTATTTAATCGTTGTGTGATAGATGGATTGTAGATTCCAGCCATACCTCCCTCGATTTGGTCTGTTCTAACTGCCTTACGTATACGTGAACAGATAGTTTGATAATCTGTATATCTTTGTTCAGTATTAGCAAAATATTGGCTTAAATCACTTATAATTTCGTTATCAAAACACCAACACTCAAAACCATCTATTGTTAATGGTCTTTCTTTAGTTCTATAAACCATTTCTGCATCTTTGCCTACATAGTCCTGAACTTTAATAGGATTTTCTTTAACCCATTTTTTATAGGTTTCAAAATACTCCCACATCTTTTCAGGTGTTTCTATATTTTTTGTTCCTTTAGGTCTTGCCATTTTCTCTCATTTCTTTAGTAGTATATTCTAATTTCAACACTATACTATCATTATTTAAATCAGTGAAGTTAACTTGTGTTTCACTTAAATCTTCATTATCTAATTTACCTGACTTAATATAAGTAATAAAATCCTCTAATACTTTAATAGAGTTTTCTTTAAACCTATCTTTATCAATATTATTTTTCATTTGTTTGCACCTCGTAAACACGTTCAATTTCTCTAATCATATCACGCCAACAAGAACCGCAAGAAGTTGTCTTAAAATTAATGCTAAAGACTTCCTTGTAAATAATCTTTAAACGTTCCTGTGCTTTAATTGTAAGTTGTTCAGGTTTGTTTGGTAAGAAATCAGTTAACCAAGTGATGTTATCTTCTGAAATGCAATTTGGTTGTCTATAACTCCAAAGTTTGTTAAGTGCTTCTTTACGTTCATTGCATCCGCAGTCAATTCCTGTTACTTCTGAAATTTTATCTACAACTGCCTTAATACCTGTTGCAGTTGTGATTTGTTCTATTGTGTCGCCAAGTCCTTTGGCTTTTCTACCTCTTGCCATATATTTTTTATTTTAAATTATTATAATCTTCTTGAAACAACTCTCTTAATTTTTTCTTATGTGCTTTTAGCAAGTGGAATATAGATACAAAACTTATGCCTGTTTCTTTTGCTAATTTACGCATACTGATGTCATTATCTCTATAAATTGTAAATAGCTTTTTATCATACATATCCCAACTGTTTACCTCTGCTTCGCATTTGGTTCTGAACTTATACCATTCTATTTCGTAATTCTCATCAAAGTCATCTTCTATTGGTATATCAATTTGTTGTTCTGTTACAAACATATTGTTATTATCAGTAACATATATTTTTTTATTTAAAGATTCCTCATTGTATTTATTATAAAATTGTGATAAATATACTGAACGAATAACAATAAATAAATAACCTTTGTTTAGTTTACCATTGGTGAAACATTTTTCTTCGCTTGAATACTGATGTAATTTTAAATATACTTCTGAAACTATATCCTCGCAATAAGACTTATCAAATATCTTTGCATATTCAATTAGTTGTTTATGGTGTTGAAATAGTTTCTCTAACATTTTATTTTAAATAAATCAGGAATAGCCAAACCTGAATTAACAATCTTAAATATAAGCCATTGTAAGAACGTTGCTATTTTTAACAAATATAGTAATTTATTTTAAACTATCACTTTTTCAAAGCTACAAAAATTATCAACATAATCAATTTCAATATTAAAACCCTCTTGCAAATGTGATTTGTCGGTGTAACGATATTCTAAAACCCAATGCCAATGTTCGTTTTTATCAATCCATTTTGATGGTTTGCGAGTTTCTTTTACTACTCCGATTAAACGGAATGGTCTTTGACTTGGTGCGGTTTGATTTCTTAAATCTGTGTATATCTTTGAACCTTTAACAATGTAAAATAATTTCATTTTAATTCTTTTATTTTTTGTTTATAGATTGCAATAAGTTCTTGTACCTCATCTACGCTCAATTTAAGCGGTTTGTGTCGCATTTCTAATAGTTCGTTATATTCTTTATCACTTATAACATTTTGAAGTCTTAAATCGTATTCTTTTACGTTTCCGTGTTTATGTAAATTACATTCTACGCATTGGCCGTGTACGTTGTTTTCATTAAATCTTAAATTTGGATATGCTCCAACAGAAAAGAAATGCCCAGCGTGAAAAGTTTTACCTAATTGTTTATCACAAGAAATGCAAGGTTTAAGTTTGTCTCTTTGGCGTATGTAAGTATTAAAAACTTTCTGCAATATATTTAAGTAATCACTTTTTGACATTAATTTTATTTTGATTTCTTTTTTTTCTTGCTGCCAATTTTTAGCGTTTTGCTTTTTCATATACTCAACTGCACAAGATGGACTGCAAACTATTTGAGTATTATTTTTAGGTGTAAACTTATCTTTGCACACTAAACATTTTCTTTCGTATATTTTCATAACATTATTTTAAATTCCACAAAAACCACTATCACATTCGTTAAAGTCATCATCAAAAAAAGTTGCTTGAGTTCCAAATTTTAATATTTGTGTAAAGCTAACATCTGATAAAAATCTATTGCCAGTATTTATTTCTTGTTTTTCAAACCATTTTATTTTGTCTATGTCTTTACTTGCCATATGTGAAATCATTAAAGGTTGTCTATTTACACAACCTACGCAATTATTACGATATGCAAATCTTACAGGTTTATCATTCCAATAGTTATAAATTGTATCTTTTGAAATATTATTTTCTATTAATGGGAATTTGCAATATCTGTAAGGTACTTTTCCCCATTTGTTTTGACTTTTTCTTTTACCGATAATAGTTTCAAATAATTCTAAACCATTTTTATCTGCACGTTTTAAAACACTTTCTGCCCTTGCTATTTCATTTGGTCTAAACCCTATTCTCATTTCAACAGGTAATTCAGTATTTTCTTTTAACCAATTAAATATAGGTTTTAGTTTCATTTCAACAGTGCAGTAACGTGTCATTTTATTTGGTAAGTAATTATAATTTTGTTTTATTACTTCTTCAAATGTTTTGCCTGATATTATTTTTATTTCTTTACCAATGAATTGTTCTAAATCTAAAATGGTATAAATTATTTCATCCATTTCAGCAGTAACGATAAATTCAGTTTGTAATCTATCTGAAATTAATTGACGTGTTTTTTCGTCTTTACCTTTCATCCATAAATTATCTTTATCTTCAATTCTTACTAAAGAAAAAATATTTATATCTGCTGGAAAATGTTTTGCTATGTATGCGGAAGTTTTACCACCACTTATACTATTTACTGTTTTCATAATTACACGTTTCTTTTTTCTGATTTTAAAAATGATATGTTTGTACGAATTGCATCGGAGCATCTATAACCTGCATCCATTATCCTACGCAATAGATATAATTCGGGAACCTCTACTTCTGCAAAATTAACCGCCCTGCTTACAGTCATCTTTTTATCAGTTGTTAGTTCGTAAATTCTATTTTCGTATTTCTTTTTAAATATAGCACGTTCACTTTCTAAATAGAATAAAGTTGTGTTTATCTTTTGAAGTAAGAAGTTAAGACTTTCGCCATCGTTTAGACTTACATCGTCATACGCTTGTATGTAGCTTGTAAGGTTTTCAAGTGTTTTTTCAAAATTTGTCATAGTGTTATTTTAAAATGGTACTTCAGAATTTTCATCATAAGAATTTCCAAAAGCATCAACTGGATTTATAAAAGGTAAATTTTCTTTTTGTTCTATTAGTTCGTTTTTTAAAAGTAAATTATTTGTTTGTATTTTTGTATCTACTTCATAATATCTACCAGAAGGAATATGATAATTAAATTCTAACTCTTTGCCTATTTCTCCCTGAAAAGAATATTTTGTTTTT
>Ga0181343_1000347_pt1 | contig 21208 bp, 20 predicted proteins | sample Su13VDMLBSD_FD_130110 | JGI IMG/M metagenome (GOLD analysis project Ga0181343, IMG submission 130110) | Freshwater viral communities from Lake Michigan, USA - Su13.VD.MLB.S.D | ecosystem: Environmental > Aquatic > Freshwater > Lake | place: USA: Michigan | collected 2013-07-15 | reverse complement strand
GTGCGAGGAGTAGAAAGCGTGAGCTGCATGGCACAAGTGGTGGCCTAGAGTCCAAACCTTCTCCGCGTGCTCAGCAAGCTGCACGTAGCTCTGTGTATGCTCCTGTAGCTTTTTTGCGGGATGAGCAGTCACAAAGTGGCGCGAACTCTTCCAGCCAGGATCTACCTCCATCATGAACTTGATGGCATCACCTGCAGGCTCTTTCTCGCGCGTGTATCGCTCAAGCTCAGCATGAAGAGTAGGAATGCCGTTGTCAAGGTTGCAAAATGACGCGTCGTGTCCCGACCAAAGACCAGTGACTCTCACTTTGCCTCCTCTCTAGCTACTGCGCGCAGCTCAGCGATGCGATCATTAGTGTCAAGCACTTCTCGAAGAAGCCTCGCCTCATATCCCAGAGCACTTGAGGTCTCAACAAGCGCGGAGAGGTCCTTTGGCAGGCACTTCCCACCAAAGGGTCGATCATTCTCCTCGAACACAGCAGTGTGCATCGGATTGATGCGCGGGTCGAGGAGCCAAAGGTCCCTCGCCTCGTTGTAGTCAACATCCATCAGCTTGCAGACCTGATCGATCTCATAGCAGTAAGCGATCTTGGTCGCGTAGAAAGTGTTCTCCATGTACTTGACCATCTCAGCAGTTCGAGCGTCTGTCATCCTGTAGGTCTTCGTAGGTCCTGTTACAGGCATGAAGAAGTCAATCATCTTGGAGCACTCTTTTCGATCTCCGCCAAAGATGAAGAACGGCGTCTCCTTGATCTCTGTGTGGAATGCGTAGGGTGTCCAATAAGTTGACTCTCCGCAGTACTCTGGCGAGAACACAATCTTCTTACCCGTGAGAAACACAAGACGATCAGTTGTTCCAACTGCGACCGTGGACTTGAGAAGAATGTGAGGAGTGGTAAGCCATCCCAGAACAGTCTCGACGTATGAGGTGTCGCAGGATCCGTCATTGCCACGAGGAGTAGGAACACAAATCACGCCAAGATCACAATTGTTGATCTCGTCCTTGCTCACGAGATGGTGGCGCGCAGAGTCTGTGATGATTCCTGGGGTGACGTCATAAACGAGGACCTCGTAGTTCTTCTCGAACAGCTTGGCCATTGCCTTACCGACGTAGCCGTATCCAACAATTCCGATCTTCTTCACTTTGCCTCCCATTCTTCCCGTAGAAGTCCCAGCACTAGGCTGTCGTGATACTTTCCATCCTCAAAGTGATGAGATCTCATGCGGCCCTCATCCTTGAAGCCCAGCTTCCTGTAGATGTCAATGGCATCGTTGTTTGAAAAGACTTCGCACCATATCCTGTTGAGGTTCAGGCTCTGGAACCCGTAGCTGATCAGCGCTCTAAGGGCGTCAGATCCGTACCCACCGCTGCGATACGTGAGGTCGCCAATGTAAATGCCAAACTCGGCAGTCCTGTTGGTCCAACTCACGTAGTTCAGACTGGCGTGACCAATCAGTGGGAAACTCTCACAGTCAATGATTTCTCCATCAACGACTGCTCGAATCTCAAAGTCAAACTGATTGGGATTGCCTGTTGCTCTTCCCTCGAACCACCTCTCCTGCATCTCAGGCGAGATCTCACGAAACTCACGAAAGTATTTTCTGAGGTCTGGGAAGTTTCTCCACTTGCGAAACTGCTCAATTGAGGACTTTCTAAGCGGGGTTAGGACTGCCTTTCTCTTGGGGCCGATTATCATTTTTCAACATCCTCTCTCATTAGGATGTGGTCTGCCGGGAGATCTCTCTTTGCCCTAAAGGCGCCCGATGAGAGCTTGTAGTAGTCTTCAGCAGAAATCGATCCCTTGAGCATGGGCCTCTTCGTGGTGATGTCATCAGACACTATGAGGCTGCCCGCAGAGATTGGTCGAGATGTCACGACGCTTCTCAGTGCGCTCCACATCTTTCTGTCGCTCTCGCTATCTGTCATGCCTGTTTTCTCTTTGAGCATGATCTCAGCTAGACGAATGTTCTGGACCATGTCCCTGAGCTCGTTGGGCTCAATTGCAAAGGGGTGATCTGGTCCCTTCATCGTCCTGTCAAGAGTGAAATGCTTCTCAACAACTGAGGCGCCCAAGCTGACCGCAATTGGCGGCGCCAATATGCCAGTTGTGTGGTCAGAGAAACCAATCTTTGCGACCGCGCTGTGATCTCGCAGAAGCACTCCTATCTGGCCCAGGCAGATGTCCTCAAAAGGAGTCGGATAGGCGCTGTTGCAGTGAAGCACAGTTATGTCAGCGCTCGATCCCTCGTCGTGCAGGAACTCAATGATGTCTCCAACATCTTTTGAGCTTGTACCCACACCTGCTGAGAAGATCACAGGCAGACGCGTCCTTGCGATCTTTCTGAGCAGTCGCCTGTCCTTTGCCTCGAAAGAGGCGACCTTCAGCCTCTTGACTCCCACATCTACGAGCTCGTCAACTGCACGCTCGTCAAACGGTGTGCTCATGAACTCAATGCCAAGATCATCACACAGGGTTTTAAGGTCCCTATGCCAGGATCTTGGCATCTGAATTGATCTGATTAGGTCGGGTATGCTCTCATACCCGGCAAAATCAGGTGTGTTTGCGCTGTACAGGTCCTCTGACGTGTAAGTTTGAAACTTAACAGCGTCTGCACCCGACTCAGCTGCGACCTCAACAAGCTTTCTGGCAAGATTCCAGTCGCGATTGTGGTTGGCGCCCGCCTCTGCGATGATAAAAGTTCTCAAGTATTCTTCCGGAAAACGCCGACAGAGCGACTTCCCTCAAGAACATCATCAACTCTATCCTGGTTCTCAGACACAAACTTAAAAGCCTTGTCTGCAGCCTCAATTGTCATGTCAATATCGCTCTCTGTGTGAGCGAAGTTGATGTAGACAACGTTGGGGAAGAGTATGCCCTGCTTCACCATCTCCTGGAAGAAGAGGTCTTTCATTCCAGAAGGATCCTTGTGTGTGTCCCTGAAGGTCAGGTTGTGACGCGGCGCAGAACCCGCAAAGTTCGCGTCGAGACCGTGACGCGCAGCAGACTCCTTGAAGCCTGCGTCGAGCCGATCTCCTAGCCGCCAGATGTGTCCGTAGTCCTTCGTCTTAAGCTCTCTAATTGTTGCAACTGTGGCAGCAAGAGAGAGACACTCTCCTCCAAAGGTCATTGAGAAGAACGCGTGGTTGAGCTCCTGCATGTACACCTTCTTCCCGCAGATAGCTGCGATTGGAAGGCCGTTGCCCATGGCCTTTCCAAAGCAGGCGAGGTCCGGCGTCACACCGAATCGCTTCTGAGCGCCGCCAAGATCCCACCTGAATCCTGTTACCACCTCGTCAAAGATGAGAAGCGCTCCGTACTTGTCACAAAGTGTCCTCACGCCCTCGAGGAAGCCCGGAGCGGGAGGCGTGAGAGCCTGCGCTTCCAGTATGACTCCTGCAATATTGCCCTTCTGCAGAAGTGCCTCTAGGCTCTGGAGGTCGTTGTACTGGAACTCATGAACGTAGTCCTTGAGCACGCTTGGCACGCCGTACGGACGCATTGTGACTGCGTGCCAGTCACCCCATCCGTGATATCCGCACTTTGCGATGTGCTCCTTGCCAGTTGCAGACCTGGCGATGCGAACTGCAGCAAGGTCGACATCCGTCCCGTTCTTAGCAAATCGCGTCTGCTCAGCACAGGGAACAACCTCGCGCATGAGCTCAGCGACCTCAGTCTCAAGAAGAGTCGGCCATGAGAAAATGATGCCCTTCTCAAGCTGATCTCGCACTGCCTGATTTGTGGGCTCATGATTGTAGCCGAGAATGATGGGGCCTAATCCGCACATGTAGTCGAGATACTCACGGCCGTCAAGACCGTAGAGCCTTGTGCCCTTTCCGCTCTTGACGAACTTGGGATAGACGCCATCGACAAACTGATCGGGACACTTGCTCATTGTCTGAGTGCCGCGCGGCATCAGATCAATGGCCTTCTCCCACAGTGTGTTCTCGTCTACGGTCATGTGCTCTCCTCTTTGAGGGATTTCTGGTAGCCCTCATTTCTCATGTGACTTCTTGCATCGCTGATTAGTGAGACTTGATCTCTAATCACCTTGAGATCCACGCAGGTGAATCGCTGCACGTACTCTCTGACGAATTCTAGATCGTCAATGTGGTCGACGGTCAATCGAATGTCAGAAAGATCTGTGCGATTTCTCAGGTTGATCGACGCTGATGCGGTCTCGTAGACGTAGGGAGTAACATGCTCCCTCTCTGACGTCTTCCTAGCGTTCCTGTGCGCTGACTCGAGATCATCAAAGGAGAAGACCTCGACGTCCAGGCCGTCAGGGTATGTGGGCGGCCTGACATTTGAAGCGTATGTCACGCTGTTCTTGACAAAGGCGTCGACAACCTGCTCTATCATCTCAGGAAGCATGAGTGGGCAATCAGCTGTGAGCCTGACAATGCCGTCTCCTGACTTAAGACCAAGCTTGGTGGCGGCTCCATAAAATCGCGCAAGCACATCGTCTGTGCTTCCTCGGTAAACCTCAAATCCCAGCATCCTGATGTGATCAAACAGTTGATTGTCATCCGGGCCATCAGGTATTGCAGCGATCAGAGCATTCACGTTTTTAGCTCTGGACGCAGCATCAAGAATTCTGTGGATCATTGTCTTTCCGCAGATATCCATCAGAACCTTGCCAGGCAGCCTTGACGACCCCATTCTTGCCTGAACGATTGCTGCTATCACACCTTCTCCCACTTGCCCAGCTTGCTTGACTTTCTAGCAAGAAGAGCAATATTGAGCGTCTCAAATCCGCATCTTATTGTGAGGCTAGAGTCAGGCTGACCTGACTTGATTGATTCTAGAAAGTGAATCATCTCCCTCTCGTACATGAGATTTGTGTCCTTTTCCTGGTGGATGATTTCATCGCGACCAGCGGACACAAATCTCGTTTTGTACTCAATCAGATCAGCCTCTAGTGTGCCAGCTGTTCCAACTATTTTAAGTCTTCTGGTCGGCGCACGTTGGAGATAGTCCATGTGCACAGTGGTAGTGGGACACTTGGGCTGCCTGATCATTGTGATATCGGCTGCCTCCTCGTTGGGAATGCCCAGATCGCCCGTGTTTGTTGTTACGCACTGCACAAACTCTGGCGCACCCAAGAGGTGACACGCAAGATCGATCTCATGAATGTCGTCGAGAAGAATCCCGCCGTCCTCGCGTGAGGCAGCGTAGTTCTCTTTGTAGCTTGATCCTGGGCGCCAATTTGGGAGGTAGGAACCGTACTCAAATGAGGCGTGGAGTATTCTGCCCACTTCTGAGCTGTCTATCATTGTTTTGACTGATGCAACAGTGGGATGAAATCTCAAGTTGTAGCCAACCTGATTGACCAGGCCGATTTTCTCTGCTTTAGCGCAAAGACTCTCGATGCCTTGCATGTTGGAGGCAATAGGCTTCTCAACCAGGAAGGGCTTCGTCAGATCAACGCACATCTGCATCTGCTTCAAGTGAAGTGAGTGAGGCGTGCTGATAATGACAAGGTCGGACTGCTGGACTGCAGAAGCGAGCATCTCAGGCGTGTACCTGACAATGTCGGTCTCAATGTCACTAGCGTCAAAGCTCACATGATCGACGCAGTTGATCAGATCAACATGCTTGGCAAGATTTCTGGCATGCCTTTTACCGATCGATCCCATCCCAACAACAGTGGCGATCAATTCTCACCCCCGCAGAGCGAGGTGATCTCTTGATCAGACATCTGGAGGTTCTCGTCAGAGGAGAAGTAAGACCTCAAGGAGGTTAGTTGGTGAGACTCGCTGTATCTTCTCTTGATGTGATTGAAGTCATGGCTCTCAGGAAGGATGACATAGTAGTCTCCCGTCTCCCAAGTGTGCTCATGCTCTCTTCTGTCGAAGAGCTGCTCATGAAGCTTCTCACCCGGCCTGATGCCCACGTCGACGTGCGGCCTTTCAGGGAGTACAGCGCTTGCAAGGCGCGTCACCTTTGCGGCTCTAATCTTCGGTATCACGATCTCGCCACCCTCAACTCGATCAATAGTCCACTGGACCATCTTGGCAGCATCACGAATGTGCATCCAGAATCGCGTCATTTCGACATGCGTGATTGGAACAGGCTTTTCTCCGGGAAGCGATCGAAGCATCTCAATGAGGCTGCCTCTGCTACCGAGAATATTACCGTACCTGACGCATGCAATTCGCGTCTTTCCTGCTCCGTAGATGTTGCTGTGGACGGCGTATCTCTCAGCAAGCATCTTTGTTGAGCCGTAAAAGTTGATAGGTTCAACTGCCTTGTCCGTAGAGAGGCATACGACCTTTTCAACTCCTGCAGCAATTGCTGCATCGCAGACGTTCTTTGTCCCTGTCACATTTGTCTCAAGCGCCTCAGATGGGTTGTACTCGCAGAAGGGCACATGCTTGAGAGCAGCCGCGTGAACTACGACATCAACGCCTCGCATGGCAAGTTTGAGACGGTTGAGGTCTCTCACGTCACCAAGGAAGAATCTCATTTTTGAGTCGATGGTGTTGAATCCCCACCTGGAGACCATCGAGCTCATCATGTTGTGCTGCTTGAACTCGTCTCGTGAGAATATGACGATGCGATCGTACTTTTCCCAAATGTGCTCGATGAACTCCTTACCAAAAGTACCTGTTCCACCTGTAATGAGCACACTTGACACGGTCACCTCACGCTCCTGATATTAGCGAGAGAGAAGCTATATTTTCACTCCCAGCACAAAGCAGTACTTGTAATTGAGATCTCCTGCAGTCACCAGATCAAACTTCTGTTCTAGAGCACGAACAATGTCTCGCCAGGACTTTCCCGGTATGAGATTGTTGTGGGCTTCCATGACAAAAGTCTCAATCCTATCAAAAAAGTCTGTGTCGAGAAGGTCGTACTCGCCGGCCTCTATGTTGATCTTCGCAAGATCAATTTTGGCTGGAAGAAAGTGGTACTTCTTCACATGAACAGGAACAAGCACGGGATTGCCGTACTTCTTATCCCTGTCGCTGTAGAAGTTAGAGGACTGCCTTCCATCGCTTGAGAAGGTGTTGATAGACATGACTGTGTCAGTTTTTCCAACTGCGCACGCGTGGATAAAAGTGCCAGGATCATCTCCAACTACTTCTCTTATCATCTCTACGCAGTCTGGAACTGGCTCAACGAGGTGAATGAGAGCGTCAGGGTAGGCGTCCCTGAGCTTCTTGTATCCTCCTCCCTGATGAGCGCCAAGGTCAACAACTGTTCTAGGTGTGTTAGCCGGTTTTCCCGATGTGACTGCGACCCAGGAAACATCTCCGAGAAAATCGTAGATGTCACGCCTGACAGGATTATGACCTCTGTACATTTACCGCCTCCATAGCGCGTAGCGTGAAAACATCTCGCTCTTCAAGCGTCGTGCTGTTAAATTTGCTGGGAATTTGAAGTGCTCTGCGTATTGCTGACTCCTCTTCGCCGGGAAGACAGCTGATGTAGTGATGAGACAACGGCTTCAGATAATTCCTGCTGTAAGATGGCGCAGTGCAGTCAACGAATGTCAAGCCTGCCGGAACTGCGTCTGTGTAAGCACTAGTTCCAAATCCCACACACAGTGTAGAAGCGACAGGATAGAAAATGCTCTCGCTTGGATACCAGATCTCGTCATAAACGATCTTGCAATGCACAGCTTCTGGAACTTTCTGATTCTTTTTTCTCTGCTTAATAACGGGCGTGATTCCCATCTCTAGAAGGGCCAAACAAGCTCTGTTAGCCTCGGCATGAAAGCCCACCTCTGGGTAAAAGACTGTGGCAATTTTCTCCTCAAGATTCAACACTGGATTGAACCAGAAGGAAATGGGAACGCTTGGAACAAGATACTTGCATCCGCTCTTGATCGTGGCGTGGTGACTCGCGTAGATCTGATCCCACATAATGTTCAGAACATTTTCACCTGACGCTCGCTCAGGTGTTGTGTAGTCAAATCCGTGTTGCATGCTTATCACAGATTCATACTTCTCTGGTATTTTGTCCTCAGGATCTCCTGTCTCAATAGTGACAGCACACATCCCAGAAGAATTTGGATCAAACACCTCGAAAGAATTACACCCAGACCTTTTCGCGATCTCTTGCACAAATTTCACACGATCTGCGATGACTCCTATTGAGTTGTACTTGTTGCCTGACATGTTGATAAGCCAGCGTGTCTGAAAACCCATCCTAGAGAGAGACGCGGTGAACGGCACGAAATATCTCAAGTGTGTCATGTCGTAGACTATGAAGTCAATCACGCCTGAACTCCGTCAAAATGTAGAGCTGAGGATCATTTCTCCACAGCGTGACAGCGTCGTATGAGAAGGGAGTGGGATGGGATGCGATCCTGGGAACTTCTTCACTGATGATCTTAGAAAGCGGCTCTTTGTAGCCCTTTTCCCTAATCCATGCAGAAAACTTCTTTACCTCTGGATGAGTCAGAAACTCGTCTCTCCAGAAGGTGGACCTGAGGTAGTGATTCGTAGCGTATTTCGCAGAAACTCTCTCCTCTCCCCTCTCCCAGCCCACCATGAAAGTGCTGTGTCTCCAGTGGTCTCCTAGCCCCCAATCGATTATCACTGATCCACCATTAGGAACAGCGTCGAGACACCTAGCGATAAACTGCTCTGGTTTTTCGCTGAAGTAGGCGCACCTAGTGCAGACTATCGCATCAACGTCAGCCAGAGACCACTCTCCCTCCTGGTTGATGTCCCAGTTTTGCAGTGAAGCATCGTAGAAGGAGGCGCTCGAAGGTGCAAGCGCAAGAGAGAGAAAGTTGTGGCCTGTCTGACCGAGAAAAGCGATCCTCTTTCCGCGAAGATGCTGCATTCTCTCAGCGTACCAGGGAAAGATGATGGAGTCAGACTTGCCCACGCAAATCTCCTATAAAAGAGCCAACAGCGTTTCTCGTGATCATGAGATCGCAGATGCTGTCTGCTAGATCTTTTGAGAGAAAGTTCTTGTCCCACTCACATGCGTGTGTCACAATCTCTAGCGTCTCCCAGGTGTCAGGAAACGGAACAATCGGAGGAGCAGCGTCTTGGTAGACGACCCTATTCTTCCACCGATCGCTCCACTGCGCGCCCGCATACACGCTCTCATAGGCGGGGTCTGGATTGAGAGCAAGAAGATCAAAAATCCCATCTGCTGCGTCAAAAGCCTCTTTTGAGAGACGCCACGCGGGAGGTCGCAGGATCATCTTGAAGTAGTCGTTCATACCTGCAGAGGCGACCTCATGCATCATGAGACTGTAGATTCTTCTTGCCTCATCAAAAGAGACGCTCTTAAGCTCATCGTTGTTAGACTTCCCCGGGATGCCATGGTGATGGCCGTGAAATCCAATCTCAAATGACTCCTGCGGGAGACGTGCTAGCCTCTCACAGAAGTCTAAGTTTTCACTAAGACGAAGCGGTGTAGCGCACATGCTCTGCGGGGGAGACGGGATTGTTCTCCAGTACGCAGTCGGCACAAAGAGAGTGAATTTTGCGGAAGGGACCCTGTCAAGGATCCTGAAGCACTGCTCAACGACGTGAATCGATGAGTGCGGATGCGGAGTCACATCATCAATGCTGATGTTCACCCTTCGCATAGCACGCTCACGTACTCATCAATGACATCGTCCATTGTGCGTGTGTATGAGAGAGACTGCTTTGTCATCTCATCGTGCTGATCAATTGCGCAGAAAATTGCTCTCACCATCTCGTCGTATGTCTCAAACGAGACGCCCCTCCCGCTGCAGTACTCTGGTATGCTGCCTCCGTCCCTACTGTAGACAACTGGCAGCCCACACGCCATTGCCTCGACTATGTGGTTTGCACCAGCCTCAAAAAGAGATGATGAAAGGTAGATGTCAAAATTTGGAAGGACTCGAGATAGCACGTCCGCGTCTACAGGAGCAAAAGTGCACTCAGAGAGCGCATCAGACGACCTTCCGATATAGAAAAAGTCAAATGGAAGAGTCCCGCTCTTCGTCTCTTCGTAGAGCCTCTCGTAGTTCTTTATGCCCTTAAGAGAGTTGTTGGACCAGTGATGTGTGACGACTCTCGGCCTTGCTGAACATGAACGATGCTCTCTCCTGCCCTCGTAGAAGATAGGCAAGGCGCCGTTCGGTATCACAATGCTGTCTCTCTTGCATCCGATGTAGTCTTTAGCCCACTCGCTTGTGAAAATCACCTTGCAGGACAGTGAAGTTGTCATCCTCACAAGCTGAGTGAGATCAGGCTTGCCGTGTGTGCCAACATCTCCAACGCGCTGGATGAGGGGAATCTTCTTTCTCGACGTGAAGTCGAAGATGTTCTGGTAGGTGTTGCCGCTGCTTGTTGGACGTGGATCAACGCAAAAAACAACGTCGACCTCTTCTGTCATTTCGCCAACGACACTGTGCCCCATCTGCCTGAGTCGATTCACAAGAGACGTGAGCGTCTTGTTTCCTCCGCCCCACGGACCGATAACAGGAAGACGATTAAAGTAGAAGACGCTCACTTTCTACCTCGAAGTAGGTGAAAAAATCTGTCTAAAAACTGCGTCGTATGCAAGGATGAGCTTTTTGGGATCTCTCTCAAGGGCTCTTGCGTAAGAGTGTGATATTGCCTCTTCGCTTGGCAGAGAGTAATCCCAAGTGCTGGGATTAAAGATTTGGGATGGATGAAGCACATCTCTAGCAATGCCGACATCCGTAGAGAGAATGGGCACTTTCATAATTGATGCCTCAAGTATGCACATTGGACCACCCTCTAGGCGAGAAGTGCAGAGGTAGAGGTCGCACGATGCGTACATGTCCTTGACAACAGCCTGGGGCGGAAGCTGCCTGTATATGACTTTAACACCTGCGTCACTCATTCGCCTGAGGACGTACTCCCTTCTCCATCCACCAAGTAGAACAGTTATTTGCCGCTCTTTTGACATCCTTTCTAGAAGATCACAGAGAATATCAGGGCCCTTTTCGAGCTTAGGTGAAGTGAGATCACGCCCCTCTGTGTCTCTCTGGAATGATCCGATTACAAAATCATCTTGCTCGATCTCAAGTCGACTACGTGCCTCAAGCCTGTCAGTCACAGGCCAGACTCGATCATCAACCCAGTGCGCAATCCTCGCAATTGGCTTTTTTGAGAGTGTCCTTATGATGTTCGCAGTCTGGTGCGTGTAGACAAAGTACACATCAACAAACTCGTCTCTCGCAAGAAAGTCTTGAACGTTAAGCTTCTCAGGCACGATATGGTGAACTGTGCAGACAACCTTCTTGGTCTTGAGAACACTAGGGTCTATATGATTCCAGCACCACGAGGCGACCATCCAGATGATGTCTGCATCATCTGCTCTCTTTGCAACAGGAAGTGAGGTCTGGGTGAGGAAGTCAGAAACTATTATGTCTGTCACCCAGTTCTCATTTGCCTGGAGGACGAAGATGGCTGGATCACCTTGCATAGTCGTCCTCGATTCGAATCACGTCATTGAGCTCGGTAGTTGAGACCTCTGCCAGGATGACATGGTGCTCCCCTGCTCCAAATCTGTGAATAGTCCCGGGAGGCACATGAAATGAGTTTCCTGCCTGGAGAATGTGTGTAGAGAGCGATCCGCTCTCATCTGCAGTCGTGAGTATCAGGCTGCCCTGCATGACCCTGACTGTCTCCTCTTTCTTGGCGTGCTTTTGAAGGCTGAGCCTGCATCCCGCCCTAATGTACAGGATCTTCCCGACGTACCTTTCGGTCTCGGCCCAGATCTCCTCATGACCCCAGGGCTTCTCCACAATCCTCATCTCTTGATCTCTCCCAGAGCAGCAGCGTACTTCTCAGCGACATCACGCATGTCGTTTAGATGGTCAAAGCGGCCAATCCGCTTTCTTGAGAAGTTTAGGCTGGGCGGGCTGTAAAGATCAATGGGAGAGAGGTCCCAATCTTCCTCTTCAACAACAATTGCGTTTCCTCCCGCGATCTCCTCGGTTCCTCCAGAGGAGCTGCACACGATCCTGCAACCAGCCGCTCTTGCGTCCACGACAACGTTTGGGCAGTGATCAAGCCACGCCAGGTGTATGAGGATGTCTGCACGCTTGTAAAGGGACACAAGATCGTCTTGACGCATGTCCCCTGCGAAAAAGACGCGAGACAGGTCTATGCCAGAGAGCGCCTCTTTGACCTGCGCGATATCGCCTGCGACAACAAGGCAGTCATGGGAATCAGCGTGCTCTCTGAAGTACCGGATGTTTTCGTGCAGCCTCTTGTGTGGCCTCCAGGAGGACGCGCAGACCCACGTCCGCTCGAAGCTGTCCAGCGTCGGATGTTTGAGTGGTGCTATGCCTGTGGTTTTCCTAGGGTCTCCAGCGTTCCTAATAACGGCGACCCTCTGGTGTGGGCCGAAGTAGCTCTCAATGAGGCGACGATCAAAGTCGGTCTGGTGGATGATGAGGTCAGCGCGCCTGTAGGTCTCTCTGATGGGCGCGTTCATCTCTTCCCAAGCTTGACGCGTGTTGAAGTAGATGCCATCCAGACGAAGAGCGGTTGGAATGTTCATCTGCCCACCCTGTATGAAGGTGAGCCGAACGTCCGGCGCCCAGAACTCTGGGCTTAGAGAGTACGTGACTCCGTGCCCTAGATCTGTCAGAGAGTCAAACAGCTTTCGAGCAAAGCTGTTGGGACCAGATGAGGATCTGGGATCCGCGCCGTCAAAGAGCACTCTCACTTGAGGAACCCTCTCGCTCTCACTATGTTGACCGTAGAGATCTGATCTCTCTCTGCCCAGTTTCTCTCGCTGGAAGGAATTGAGGAGGAGTCAATGTTGTACTGGTAGCAGACATCTGGGACAAACGACCTTGTTCCCCCAACCTTGAGGACAGGAAGCATCAGGGCCTGATCGTAGCCCCTCTTGAACCACTGGCCCCTGTGATCCTGGAAGTTTTTATCGTGAACTAATCCCAGAAGGGACGCCCTAAAGGATCTGAGGTGCGAGGACACCCAAGGCCATGCGTAGGGATCAACCTTGTTGGGCATCACGCCCGAGATGTTCATTCCGTTAGTGTCCCAGCGGTGAGCAGTCCAGACGACATCTGCACCCTTCTCATACTCAGACAGCAGAATTCCCACTGTCCTTGAGCTGCAGAGTGAGTCATCTCCATCAAGCGTGGCGATGATGTCACCTTCTTGCGACAGGCGCGAGACCTCAACGATGTTCCGCAGCGCGTACTTTCTCTCGCTGTTTTTTATGATAGAAACTCGATCATCTCCGGATGTCGCCCTGACAAGCGAGTCGTACGTTCCGTCTGTAGAGCAATCGTCCACGATGGTGTGTCGCCACCGTGGATCCTCCTGATCTCTGACAGACTGGATCAGCCTGTCGACATTTGACTCAATATTCCTGCACGCAGTAACGAAGTGAACCATCACTTGGCCTCCTTCCACTCGCTGATCACAACGGGATGATCGCAGCTCACTCTCAAGCTGGGTGTTGAGACACTAAAGTCGATCTTCCTGTGGAAGATCCATCCGCCTGTCCTCTCTTGCATCTGACGGGCGAGATCATCAATGTCTTCATCAGAAACCTGGGACCACGGCCTGTCGAAGAACATGTTGTTCTCAGCTGTGTCCTCACGCTTGATGTCGTAGAGGCTCTCCCAGTGCTGCTGCCAGAATCCCCTGTAAGACTTAATCTTTCTTCCCATATTCCACCAGGAGTAGTGGTGGACAGAGGGAAGAACATTGATCATGCCGTTGAACCACACTTGGAACTGCGCCAAAGCCTCGCTGCTGCCACTGAGAGCAGATCTTCTAGCTGCCTCGGCCTCATTGTTCATGAAGTTTGCGAAGCCAACAGCTTCAAAGCTGTCAGATCTGATGTAGTCACAACCATCAGATCCCTGCGCGCTGTAGAGATTTCCTCTTTCATCAAACTTCCTGAGCGACCTGGGAATGCCGTGCGTGATGTACGGCACATTCCTGCTGATTCTCCACTTCCAGGGGTTGATGTCGATCCTGACCTTGTCAGTCCTGCCCCAGTACTCAATGACTGGAAGAGCAACTAGATCAATGTTGGGAGGAAATGCGGACACCATGTCCCTTACCTTGTGATAGTCGTTCTCGTGGACTATCTCGTCGCTGTCCTGCTGCCAGCAGAAGTCTCCCGTGCAAATTGCGCGTGCAAGCGCCTTCTGCTGTCCATCAAAGACGGCGCTTCTGGGTGAGCTCCAGTCTCGCTCTTGAACGTGGACAACAATTCTACTGTCCAGTCTCTGCATCTCAAGCAGGACGTCAATCGTTCCGTCGCTCGATCCTGCGTCTACAACGACCACCTCGTCGCAGAATCCAAGCATGGACGCAATGCTCTCTCTGAACGGGTAGCAGCCTTTAATGCAGTTGTAGGTGGTGGTGTAGCCTGAGATCTTCTGATTTCCTGGGATCTCCTTGCTGACTGCATCCCAAAAGACGCGCGGCCTGTCGGCGAGATACTCCTCAATCTCCTCAGGCGACCTGTCTTTGAACCACGGCTCTGGTGAGTGCTGAACATCATCGTTCACATGAAGATCACATCCCAGCAGGCGCGCCTCGATAACCATTCTGGGGCAGGTGTCACCGCCTCTGGGCAGGTAGACAAATCCTTCCGCCTCTGACAGCTTTTTGAGCAGATCAAAGTACGGAAGATTCCACACGACCTCGTACTCTTTGCCGTTTGTCTTGCACCATTCCTCAGCGTCATCCGCGCCCTTGATCCACGAGCTCGATCCCAGAACTATCCACCCCTTCCTGGGTTTTTGGGAGGACCGCAAGTTGTCAATCTCAGCTAGCGTGCTGGGTGAGAAGACAGAGCTTAGAACTGTGCTGGGACGCTGCGCGAGAAAAGGAAAGCGCTGAAGATATCTGCCTCTCTGGGCGCTGGACATCCAAAAGACGTGTCTGGCGCCAAAGAAGAAGGCAGACACCAGCTTTCCAATCTCTCTCTTGTCGCAGTCGCACTCAGATCCCTCGATCTTCTTGTGAAGCTCTATGGACCTGTGGAGGCAGAACTTGTAGTCGTACTCAAGGATAACGTACTTGAGATTCGCGACAATAGTCGGAATGAGGCTCGCGTTGATTCCTCCAAAGTTTCCAAAGACCCACAGCTTGCCAGCACCTGACTGCAGTGTGGCCATTGAGACTTTGCCTGAGTGGACTCGAAAGATCTTTGCAGATGACTCATCAATAAGCGCCTGCGAGGTGAGCTCTGCTCCCCCTGCGTACTGATCGACGTAGACATCCTGGACCCAGACGACCTTGCAGTCTTCTGGAACTACTACCTCTGCCTGAAATGGAGATGTGAACATGCCTCAAGTCTATACAGCAGAGAAAAGCTGCATAACTTACGCGAAAAAAGAAACGGCCCCGATTTCTCGGGGCCGTCGGGCCTAGGATTCTATCCTGGGCGGGGTCAGATCAGCCGATCTCCTCAAGAACGAACTTGTAGCGCTTGCCGTTCCTGTTGTTTGTGATCGTAAGGAAGTCAGGCTCCTCAATGATGGTCCAGTCGCCCCTCTCGTTTCTAAGGTGGAGGTCGCCTGTGTACATGTTGGCCCAGCGGAGAGTCGGCGATCCGAGGTTGTACTGCATGTCCTGGTTGGGAAGAAGGCTGCCCGTGATGAGCGCCTTTATTTCCAGCGTCTTGGAGGAGTCTGCGCCAACGACAGTGTTTCCAGCAAGTGATGCGCCGTTCCTGATTGTCGTCAGACCAGTTGTCGCGCCGATTGTGAGCGTTGTTGCTGCGCCAGCAAAGTTGACCGTGGTCGCCGAGGTGTTGACAACGTCGGCTGCAGAGAGGCTGGGGTCGATAGAGAAGGAGGCCACAGTGCCGTTTGAGCTGATCTGCGCGAAAGCCGTAGTGGTGCTGTCCCTGAAGATCTTGAGACCATTGGCTCCTGCAACAGCCTTGATCTCAGATCCGCTTACAACAAGCGCGTCTGTTGTTCCGCCTCCCGTCCCCAGAGTGAACGTTGCATTTCCTGCTATCGCTTTGAGGTCGAAGCTTGTTGCTGAGGCTCCCGAGAGGCGCGCGGTGCTGCTGCCTCCCAACGCAAACACAACTCCTGATGTCGTTGTGCTTGCACCCAATGCGACAGAGCTTCCTGAGAGGATGAGCGCCTGAGGAGAGTTCGCTGGGCCGGGAGTCTTAGCATAGATAGCGCCAACCGTAGCGCCGTCTGTGTTAAGCTCAAGAGCCGAGTTGGTGCCCTTGGCAATCTTGATGTCACCATTGTTCGATGTGACCCAGACGTTTGAGCCAGAGAACCACGTTGTCCCAACGCCCCTAAAGGTGGGGTCGCCAGTGATGTTGTCGATCTTTGCAAAAGTTGTCCCGCCATCCTTGATGAAGGTGACACCGTTGGCAGTTGATCCATGAAGGTTTACAGCAGATCCTGAGACCGTGATCTGACCGCCTGACCCCTTGACTGCGGCGGTATCAACCGAGACCTGGTACTCAGTAGCTCTGAAGGCGCCAAGCTGAGAGAAGCTGATTGATGCCTGGTTGAGCGTGCCGTCGAAGACATCCTGTACGCCGACTGCGAGAGCGTTTCCACTGCCCACTGGCCCAAAGGTCAGCGCTGATCCTGCGATAGCAGAGCCGCTAGCAAACGCGATGATCGACTTCGAGTTCGCTGTTGTCGCAGTTCCTGAGGCCAGGAGGATGACTGCATCCTCCACCCTGAGGTTGGTGGTGTCAATTGCGACTACCTGACCCGAGACTGTGAGATCGCCCGGAATCGTGACGTTGTTGCCTGTGAACGTCACTCCCTCAACGACAACGCTTCCGCCTGTCGAGGAGATCGTGAGATCTCCTGTGCCAGTGTGGGTGATTGTTTGAGCGTTTCCTGCGAGGGTGACAGAGCCCGTGAGCCACGCTGCGCCGTCAACCTGGAGGAAACCGTTCGCTCTAACGTTGCCTGCGCCCGAGAGAGTAACACCAGTATTGTCGTATCCGCCGCCAGCTCTCAGAGCTCCCGCAACGTCAACAACGCCCGCTGCGTTTCCAACATTTATGGAAGTTGCTGCTCCGCCAAAGCTGACAGTTGTCGCTGTCGAGTTGAGGAGGCTGAATGTTGTCTGGGCAGTGGTAAGCTCGCCTCCCGTGAGTCGGAGGCTGGAGCCCGTGATGTCGCCAGTCATCGACAGGGAGGTGCCTGTTACGCCGCCCGTGAAGTTGGTGCCGCTGACTGTTGCGACCACGCTGTCGTTGATGGCGAGCGTGAAGTTGCCGTCTGCTCCACCGTCGGTGGTGAGGATACCTGTTCCGCCCGTGAGTGCCCTTTCGTTCGGAAGGGACGCTGTCGTGCTCACCACGATGTAGGAGGCGCCAGGGTCGGCTCCTGTTGCTCCGCCCCCAGACCCTAGAGACGAGAGAGTGAAGCCGGAAGGATTTGAGGCGTCGAAGAACTTGAGGTCAGACCCGTCGAGCTGGATCCTGTTGCCGAGTCCGCTGAACTGGATGTCGTTGGAGGTGATCTTGACTGATCCCGATCCCACTGTGAGTGAGCCAGAGACCACAGTGTCTCCGCCGAAGACCGCTACTGTCTTCTGCCCAGCAACGTTCTTTCCTCCCACAGTTCCCGAGACAAAGAAGACAACGTCAGATCCGACGCTGGTGATCGAGGGAAAGGCTGCCTGAGGCTGATTAGCGAAGACGACAGAGCCGGTCACGCCAATGACTGATTGACTCTGGCCGCTGCCCGAGATGTGACCGACTAGTGCCATAGGGATGATTCTCCTTTCATCCCTAACTATGCATCAGCTAGTCAATCGGTTGCAGCATCATCTTGTATTTCTTGCCTGTTTTGTTGTTGATAACACACAGGTAGTCGGGCTCCTCGAGGATCGTCCAGTCTCCCCTCTCATTTCTGAGGTGGAGGTCTCCCGTGTAGACGTGTCCCCAGCGCTGCGTGTCAGTGCCAAGCGTGTAGGTGGAGTCCGCAGACGGAATGATCGATCCCTGAATGCTGAAGGAGCCTGTGATGGATCCTCCGCTCTGCATGTGCGTGGATCCGCTGATGACCATGTCGCCGGCGAAGAGCGCTGTTCCCCGCTGTCCAGAGGTGTCCTTCGATCCCGGCTTGCCACCGACATAGAAGTTTACGTCTGTTGTGTTTGCCTGCGGGTCGAAGAAATCGTGAAGTCCCTGGACAAACGATACGATTGTGTTGTAGTTGACAGCGTTGGGAATTGCACGCAGGTATCTGACTGCGACTCCAGCCGACGTCTTGACAGAGCTGAAGAACTTGCCGCTGTTCTTCTGGTTAGAGATGTAGGTGTCTCCGCCTATCTCCTGGTAGAAGACTCCCTGGTTTGTAGCATCTGATGAGGCTCTAACGGCGAGAGATGGCTGAACTCCGTCGGCAATAATGAGACCTGTCGATCCCGTGACAAAGACGCCGCTAGTGGAGCCGCTGAGGTAGAGCTTGCCTGTGGCGTTCTTGATATAGCTGTCTGTCCCATCGTGGACAATCTCGAGATCCTTGTCAGTGCCGGCTGCAAATCCAGATCCGTCATAGGCGATGAACCTCTCCTGGCTGTCTCCCATATTGATCTGGAAGCGACGGGAGCCAGAAGTGCCATCCCAAAAGGATAGAGCATCAGCGCTGTTGTTTTTAAGGTACCACCGAGAGTCAGCAGCCTGGGAGTCGATGTTCGAACCAAGCGTAATGTTCTGAATAGAGAGAGTGTTAGTCGCCTTCTCAAAGCTAAAGAGCGAGCTGGCGCCAAATGATCCGCTATCGTTAAACTGAACGTATGTGTTTGATCCTGCTGGACTTCCTGACCCGCCCGTGCTGCTGATCGTGACTTGACCATTGGACTCAGATGTGATAGTGACATTGCTGCCAGCGGCGAGATAGGAGCGGCCATCGTAGAGGCGTGTGAGTGATCCAGAGAGACCGAGTGAAGCTGTGACAAAGCCAGTAGAGAAGAAGTCTCCCCTGACAATGAGAGAAGCTCCTCCGTCTGCCTCGTTTCCAATCTCCACGACAGGAACGTAAGCGCTCACAGGAGCTGTAGCCTTGACAAGGAACTTCGTCTGATCAGTGTCGAGAGCGTTCGATAGAAGGAATGTGTTTGTGGAGGCACCAAAAGCGAGAGTCAGATCACCGGATCCCTGAAGGAGCGCATTGCCGCCCGCGTCTTGAAGAATGAGGTTAGTAGAAGAGACAGTCAGATCACCAGCTGAGCTGATCCCCATGCTGGAGCCGACATAGTTGATGACTGATCCAGCTTGCCCAACAAACACGCTTCCGCTGACGTACTGCGACCCTGATACGACTAGGTGTCCGCCGTACAGAGCGACCTTACCGTTCGATGTTCCCTTCCCAGCAGTGCTGCCAGAGACGTAGAAGTAGACGTCCGATCCCTTGTCAGTAGGGGCATCAACTGCAGTTGCGCTGCCTGGCGCCTCATTTCCTGTTCCCACGAACGCAGCAGATCCCGTCGTGAAGATGGCAGTGTTAGTGGTGGAGCTAAAGTACGACGGGACGCTGGCAGCACCTCCCGTGCTGCTGATCGTTACCTGACCGCTTGATCCCGTAGTGATGGTGACGTTGGATCCTGCTGCGAGATACGACGTTCCATTGACAAGCTGCGTGAGAGAGCCTGTGATGAATGGAGCTACCAGCGATCCTGTTACCTGCGCCCTTCCAGAGATCTCAACTTTTGGCGTCTTGAGGAATGTGGTGCCTGCAGTTCCCGCTGTGTCGGAGCCAAGCGTGATGTTGGTTAGTGATCCGACGCCGGCGTTTGTCGCGATGTTGACGGTCTTTGTAGCGCCTGTCGCAACCGCATTGCCCATATTCAGAGTGAAGTTGCCAGATCGATTCTGGCCAACATTCATCGTGAAGCCAGTTCCTGTTGACTGATCAGCGATTGACAGCGATGTGAGGTGTCGACCGATCTCAACGTCGTTGTTGTTGGACGTGTTGAAGAGAGTAGGGCTGAGCGCAGTCGATGTTATGTCGCCACCGTTGACTGCGAGATCGCCGCTCAGTCTAAGATCTGAACCGGTAATTCCGCCTGTGAACGTGTGCGTGTCGTCTGCGCTGTCTCCAAAGCGAGTAGAGCCAGACGAGTAGATGATCGAGGAGCTGATGATGGTCGACTTGAACTCGTTCGAGTAGACCGTTCCGCTGACGTAGAGGTCGCCTGAGAAGAGAGCAGTCCCTGCCGTTCCTGTTCCGCGAGATCCTGCAGTTCCCTTCACATAGAAGTTGACGTCAGATCCCTTGTCAGAGGGCGCATCAACTCCTGCCTCATTGCCCACGAACGCAAATGATCCAGTAGAGTAGACAGATCCTGCAGTCGTAGATGCCAGGTAGACAGGAGACGATGATCCGCCACCCGATCCTAGAACAGTTCCATCGCTGTAGTAGGCGGTGCCTGAAATGATGAGATCGCCGCCGAGAACAACAGCACCGGGCTTCGACGTGCCTCTCGATCCAGCGACTCCTGAAACATAAACAAAGACGTCTTTCCCAATGCTCAGCAGGTCTGCTGCGGGCATAAGACCCGATTCTGCCCTAGAGGCAGAGTAGATGAGAAGACCGGCAGATCCGTGTCCGTTGGATCCAGACGCTGAGAAGGATCCGCCTGTGAATACTGTAGACTTAAAGGGGACTGCCATCGTGTCTCCTACAGGACCTGGATCGCCTGAAAGGAGATCTTACCCGTAAAGGGTGCAGATGTCCTAAAGACGACCTGGGTTGTGCTTATCGACTCAACGTAGATGTTGACGTTGGCGTCTCCTGACACGGTGGTGTCTACCGTTATTCCTGAGACAGACGGAGCTGAGGTGAAAGTCTCAGTGAAGAGATAGGTCCCCGTGTCCGTGGCGGTGCAGGTGATTGATCCAACTTCAATTACCACGTCGTCACCTAGGGGAGATGAGGCCACATAGGCGTACCTGGGTGGCCTGCGATGAAATGGGTAGACCTTGCGGTACCGCTGGAGGTCTATGCGTGTGCTGCTCGCCATGATCCTATCTAGGTCACAGAAGACGCGCGGCCAACGTAGCTAGCTCAGATCTCTCGCCCGACCGCAGGGTCGTGTGACCGAAAATTGGGCTGCCCTTGAAGCGCTCAATTGTGACGGTCAGACCGTTGCTGAGGGTGTCGATGTAGGGCGTGTCTATCTGGTCGACGTCTCCCATCAGGACGACCTTTGAGCCCTTGCCGACGCGGGTGATGATTGTTTTGAGCTCGTGGACAGTAAGGTTCTGCGCCTCATCGACGATCAGGAAGGAGTTGCTGAT
>Ga0181343_1000346_pt1 | contig 21281 bp, 9 predicted proteins | sample Su13VDMLBSD_FD_130110 | JGI IMG/M metagenome (GOLD analysis project Ga0181343, IMG submission 130110) | Freshwater viral communities from Lake Michigan, USA - Su13.VD.MLB.S.D | ecosystem: Environmental > Aquatic > Freshwater > Lake | place: USA: Michigan | collected 2013-07-15 | reverse complement strand
GAACACGTTGATTTGCTTCCACTTTTCATACGCCTGCTTGCTCGCAAACTTAATCGGCCAACCGGCGTAGTCCCATAAGAAATTAACCCAACCTCCCAAGAATTGCTCTTCTTTAGCATTAAGCTTAGCGTCAAATTCCGACAAAGAAAGTTTAGACTTCTTCATCTGCTCGTAATAGGGTCGAGTCTTAATGAAGTCACCCCATTCTTTGGCTTTCTTTTCGCTCTTAAAGTGTTGTACCGCCTTATAAAATGCCCTAGCAGCATTCATGGGGTGAGATAAAGTCTGTATACCACCCTGAATAAGCATAAATGAAATTTCACCCGTAGCCATAAGTGCGCGGGGAATGTTCCATATTTCAAGCAGTCCATCGCGGAACTTCTGGAACTTAGTTCTATTTTGAAGCTCTACTTTATATAACTCAGTATCAAACTCGTCCTGCAAGTTTTGTTTTTCTACACGCAGTTTGGCTAATTCCTCATCCTCAGTAAGCGGAGTTACCTTCTTTTTAGAGAAGTTACCTGTATCTAATCTTTCTTGAAGCTCTTCGATTCTCTTTGCCGCACGCTGCTTGGCTTGCTCAAGTCTCTTGGCGTTCTTGATTCCAGTAGATTCCAAAAGGCTATCTACCTCTTTAATCAATCTCTTTTCTTCCTCAGTCTTTTGAGCCTTCTTCTTAGGATCTTTCTCAGACTCAATACCTGCTTGCAGATCCTCAATTCTCGATGTGAGTTTACCTATTCGCTTAAGTCTGTTAATCTCATCTTTGATATCATCAGATGTCTTGGTTACTTCCCTTCCATAACCAGTAATAGCATCACGAATCTCACGATCAGTAGCGTTTGGATATGTCTCTGAAACCATGGCCTTCACCGCCGAAACAAGGTCATCCATGTTATCGATGCCTGACTCTACGAAACTGCGAATCATGCCTGAAGGTATCTGAATGTCTCCCGGAGTTTCCTCAGAGAACACACCTTCTACCTGTGCGCGAACAGCATCTTTGTCCGTGCTGTTTAATTTCTTGTACCATTCCTCCTGCTCAACAGCGTTCATCATTGCCGCGATACCGTCAGCAATTTTACCGCTTGCCTCAATCGCCTTTGCCCCAATCTCAACTAAGTCATTCCAGGTTACACCCTGAGTCTTAATTTGAATCGGATTACCGTTGGCGTCCTTGAACTGAACGGGCTTTGTCTTTAATTTCTTACGGAAGTCGTCGGCTACAGACTTTGCCTTTTGAGTATAGCTAACTTTAGCTGTCTGCTTTTGCTTGACGCTAGTTACTATGCTTGCTATAACCTGATCTTCCTCAGCTTTCTTAGCACGAGCCTCCGCTTCTTTCAACTTAGCGTTCAACTCCTTGATTTTCTCATCGAGCTTGCGGAATTTCTTCTCAATCTCTTCTGGGATAAACCCTTCGTTTTTATTCTTGTACTCCTGTATTTTCTTCTCAGCAGAGTAACCAAACTTAGAGTTGCGATAAATATCATCCAAAGAAGATATGAATCTACCTGCGCTTCTAGCCTTTCTGTCAAACTCATTGAATAGCTTTTGCTGCAAGTCAACTAGTTCAGTCATTTCCTGATCGGTCTCGGCGTACTCCATGTCTGTTTCCACCTGGTCGATAAGTTCTGCAAACACGTATGCTGCGGCACCATCTTCCATCATGCTCGCCCTTACAGCCTGCAATGCGTCGTCAAAACCAACTGCATCCACAAACTTCTGAGCAGCTTCTCTTGCGTCAGTCCTGCTTTCTACATCGTAGGTCAATCCGTACTTGTCTATAGCTTTTTTGGCCGCTTCTACATCCATGCCCTTCACCGCTCTTCCAAACAATGCCTTGCGGCGTCTCTTTGGTTTCTCTTCCTCGGTTTCTTTTTTACCAGGGGCAGGCGGCTTGGGTGGCGTCGCCCCAAAAGGGTTATCACCACCAAGGCGATTAGTATTTATCGTACCATCGGCAATAAACTTTTCCAACGCCCCGTTATAGAGCATCTCCATGTAATCCTCAAAGGTCATCTCCTTTGGAGTAGCACCCTTAGAAGTCTTGATTGTTACCTTACAAGGTTTCGCCATTAGAACAATTTTTCTTCGAGAAGCAATAACTTAAACTTATCCTTTCCATCCACATCCTCAAGCATATTGAGCTTGTCGCTATACTCCGCAACAGACTTGGTTTGAAGCTGGCGGAACTGCTGCAAGAAATCAAACGTGCAAAGGTCTACGTTGAACATCTTCTTTGATGTTTCCTCGTATGCCTCGTACAGGTCGTACTCAATTTTGTAAGCCTCTTCCAAGATCTCTAAAAGACCGGAGAACTCCACCTGTGGCTTAGGTACAGTCGGAAGTGGAACCGTGATGTTCCAGTCAACCAAATACTTTTCAATCTTGCCTGCGTGTTCGAGTTCATCCTGAGACTCAGCTGCGAAAAAGGCGGCAGCCTTGAAGTAACCAACACCCTGACACCAGTTGCTGGCGGCACGATAGAAGTAAAATGCATCCATCTCGTCAAGATGGCGTGGAGCTAGTAGGTCTACTACACCTTTGTCTAAACTATGAGGTTTCATGTTTTATTACGGGCAACCGTCGGTTTTATCTGTTATCACACCTGCTTCTTGCAGTTGCTTGTTAATCTTGCGAATATTGTCGTAAATATACTTCAACTTTGGGTCAGCGTCCAAAATTTCGTTGATAGCATCCTTCGCAGAACGATCTCCGTCCTTGAGTTTGTAGTAATTGTCAACAATACTTCTGATGTCTTCGCCTACACCTGTTGGAGCGGCCTTCGCCTCAACCTTCTGCTCGATAGTTGGGACAACCCCAAACTCGTCTTGCAGTATTTCGTCGAACTGAGTCTTTTGCTTTGCGGTCAAACCGAAGTACCAATCCTTGTTTCCAATTAAATCATTGACAGCGGACTGGGCGTCCTTACCTGATTCTATGGCGTTATCTACCGCGTCCATTGAATCCTCCATCAACTGCTGTATTTCGGCATTTGATCTAGAAGCAGGTTCACGTAGCTCGTTTGGGATTGAGTTGGTTCCGTATTCGGCTTGAGTTTCAGATAACTTGCCGCTATCAGCGTATGACTCATAATAACCCTTGACTCCCTCGCTATCACTATTTACAATCACATAATCAAAAACCTTTACGTCGGCTGATTCAAGAGACTTGACCATCGGTTTTATACCTGATTCAAACTGATTTTGATTCGAGTAAAATATAATCCCGGTTCCAACTCCAGCCTCGGCAATAAATGACGTAGCTTCGTTATAATCAAATCCTTTCTTGAAAATGTAATTGCCTATAATTTCATTTTTATTATTAAGCAACAACATTCCGTGTTTAGGGAGAGCAGTAAATCTAACCTGCATCAAGAACTGAGAAACGTCCATTGAGCTTTTTATGGATGCGACCGGCTCAGACAGAATCTTCTGCTCGTCCATTATCTCAACTTTGAGCGCTTTATTGTACTCTTCTATGTTCTCTTTGGTTATATCTCTACTTTGAACAAAAGATATATCATCTGGGAAAAGGTGTACGTATTGTTTTTTATACGTATCCATGATTACGTGTTCAAGCTCAATGTCTAAAGGCCTTAAAACATTGTCAATCCTATTGGTAAGCTGCACATCTGCTCTGCTCGCCACTAATGATCCCGAAGGGTGGTTATGAACAAGGTAAACTTTCTTCGACTTGAATTTCTTTACCCCGGCTAAAACTAGTCGTGGGTCTACTACAGTGGACGTCGGACCACCCATGCCTAAGAACTGGATATGAGCCTTTCCGTTTTTATCAACGTGTACAGCAAAGGCGTGTTCAACAGACTTGTCTTCAAGTTTACGCATAATGTGTGCTACATCTTCAGCGTACTTAACCTTGACACTTCCGTTAAACTTAATTTGCTTGTACTTATTCCATACAGCTTTTACTGTATTACCGACTCCTCCCTCTCGTACAGTTTGCCCCCGTACTCCACCACGTTCACTATACGGGGCGTTTCCACTTTCGGATACAAACGGGCCCGCGGCGGTGTCTGTTCTTGTAAGTCCTTCATTTGGTCCATAGGTTATTTTTCGTTCTTGAGCTTCTCGCGTAGTTCCTTCAACATCGCCCATGCCACTAGTGCCTTCTGCCTCTTGCTCAAAGGCTTCTGGGTAGAGTTCTCTGTATAGTTTTTCTTGTTCATCTTCTGTTAATTTATTTATCTGAGATTGTGTTTCGTAATACTCAACAAGAGAATCCTCATCAAGCAATCCTTCATCCATTGCGCTATCAGCGTCTTCAGCCGTATTGTATCTTGCCGCCTCCTCTTGATCCTTGATTAACTTTTCATACAAGTCAAACAGTTCTTCCTCCATACTCACTCTATCTTCGTGGGTGGCAAGAACGTCCTGCAATTCAGCAATTACCTCATCCTCCATGCCTTCAGGGGCGTTTTCTATATCGCCATAGATATTGCTAATAATATCTCCAGCTACCCCATCTATGCTTTCCGCAGATGCAGAAACGAGACCTTTTCTTTCGGCTGACTTTATCTCCGCAGACCCTTCCCCAAGTTCAGATTGACTAGACTTAATTTTTTTGCCACCTATGAAGTAATTTAAAATGCTTGCCCTTAAACCTAGCTGTCCTGTTTCGGCTAATGATTGCGCTTCTCTTTTCTTTTGTATATACTCTTTGTTAGAGGTCCTTGAAACTCCTCTTTTTGATATTGGCTTTCTAGTTTGAGCATCTACTATTTTTATGTTTAACCCCGAAGTGGTTATTACACTAAAGCCCATATCAGCCGCCTCCCGCTTTATCTTTTCAAGCAAGTTTGCTCCGATCGCCTTTTTTGTTTTTGGCAATGAATTGTAACGACTCTTTTTGGCTATAAGTGAATTTATGTTTTCATTGTTCTTTTCGACAATAACCCGTTCGGGCATCTGTAGCTCCATCTGAGCCGTTTGGGGTTTTGGCTGCGGAGCTTCCTCCGTCGCTTTTTCAGTAATTGCTAGCGGCTTGACTTCTTCAAACTCAGTCTCTATTCCACCAACATCCTTTCTTGATTGCTCAAGGGCCTTTTGATATGAATCGAAATCGTACCCTGCAAGGCCGGCTGTCGCCTTTTCGTATTGAGCGGCAAGAGGTAGAAGTTTTTCAGGCAGTTCTTCGGCGTCTACTATCTCACCGTTTTTGTCGGTGATGATTATCTCATTGTCGTAATCCCAGTCAATAGAATACCCGCTGTTAGAAAACTCCATTTCAATGCCAGCCATCTCATCTGTGATCGGCTTCATATTGATTCTAACCTCTTCAGGAGTCATTTCAGGAGTGGTTTCTACCCCTGCCTCTTCAGTAGGCGCAACCTCTACCTTAGGTTCTTCAAACAGTTTGGCTAGTCTTTCACGGCGGCCTGGCTTGCCCTTAGGCTTCTCCTTCAAATACCCATTGTCAGTAAGCCACTTTGTTACGCTGTCGATATCCGCCTTGCCGCCCGACTGCTGAAACTTAGCCATCAAATCAGTAAGCGCAGGGGTATAGTTCATGTGTGCGGCAAGTGACTCCTTAGAGCCAAACACCTTACCAGCGTCCTTTCCTGTCTTGGGTATATATACGCAGCCTTTTGCCATGATTATTTTTTACTTTTTTTAGCCTTCCAGTCTTCTAATGCCTTTTTAGTTTCAGATCCTAACACGCCATCAAAGTCGCCACTTTCTGTTTTAGAATTGGTTAACTGATACCCCCTGTTGCTTAACTCCCTCTGCAAGGCCAACGTGTCAAAGTTTTTGTTTTCAGGGTCTAAATCTAAAAGCTCTTTGTCGGTATAGTACATCGCCCTCTTTTGACCATCTCCATAGTCCTTGTAATACTTCCTTCCATAAATATCAAACGGCTTGTTTATCATGTCAGCCGCGCTTCCAACAGGTACCCCCTTATAGTCGTAGGTGTCAAAGTCAAACTTATCCATGTACTCTATGTACTCACCCCTGTTGTCCTTTCCCTTTTTAACAGTATGTCTTCCCATAACAAAGTCATCTAACGGCTTTAACGTATTACCCGTTTCGGTGTCGGCTACATTTATGCTAGGGATCTTTCCCTTGTTTTCTATAAACTCATCAACACGTAAAGGCTGACCGTAGTATTTTATTTCTTCATCCGAAGGCATTATGTTTGGCAGCCTGTCAAGGTAGCCATTTAATTCAAACGCCCCTTTTTTATATTTAGATGGGCTAAAAGTATTTGCCTTCTGTGGCAGGCCCATATACAGCCTCAATGCGTCCTGTTCCTTAGCAATAGGGTTGTTTGGAAACATGCTTAAATCCCACCCCTCATTTAAGCCGACAGCTGTTTTAGCCACCTCCGACAATGGGGTGTCATAGCCCAGGTCCGTATCTAGGTTGGATAGATTTTTTCTAATAAAGCCTGGGTTGTACATCCTCTGTTGGTCAGTAATTCCATACACCCTCATCTGATCTGCCTCTGACATGTCCGACTTGGTGTTAAACCTCTTGCCGTTGTACATAAACTCTTTTTCTCCCATAGTTTTTGCGGCAGCAAAAGCCTCATCCCTGGTATTGTAGTCACTGTAATCCTTTACAAACCAGTTCTTAGGGTTTAAGTTTGCCATGGCTATATTCAACTGACTCTTAGGCCTCTCGGCAACAATGTTAACCTCTGGCATTGAATACTGCGCCATGTAGGTGTCAACCTCTTTTGGTAAGTCGTAAAACTTTTGGTTTGGATCCCGACGCTTGGGTGGATTAGTGTTCATCATAATCCCATTCTCGGCCTTCTGTCCCGGGTTGTCAAAGTCTGGAAGGGTCTTCACAAACTCGTCGATACACTCGTGGCATCCCTCGTTTAGCTTCTTCTTTACCCAGTTGACCTTGTTTTTAGGGATAATTGCCATGATCCCCTTGGTAGAGAATATGGCCATTTCCTGTCCTTCTACTTCTACTAGTTTCTTTTCCATTAAGTTAGCGGAATTAGGTTGCCGTACTGATCAGGGGTGTAATTTACACCATTTATCGTCACCACGTTGCTTTGGCTGTTAGAATATGCCTGCTGTACAGGCATGCCCTGCTGAGGCTGTTGGTATGGATTCTGAATAGTCTGTTGTTGAAGCATTGTCGGGTTAGACTGGGTCTGCTGCAAGAACTGCTGTGGCTGCTGTTGCGTACCGCCGCCTCCGACGCCAACCATACCCGCTATCTTGGATGCCTGCCCAAGGGTCTTGTTTATCCCGCCCATTTTCATGGACATCTTCTGTGCAGCACTGAGCTTGTCTCCAGCGGCAAAGGCCTTGGAAGCGTTTGCCGCCGTGCTTGCGTTTACCGCCATGCCAGCTATGGAGCCTACCGTGCTTATTATGTTGCCTGCCTGGTCAAGCTTGCTAGTGTGCTTGGACGGGTCGTAGTTCTTTGCGTCGATTCCGGCAACCTGGTTGACCAGTCCACCAGCCATTCCAACGGCCCCTGCTATTGGCGCGGTTACGGGGATGACCTTGAGGGCCGTGCCTGCAATCTTTCCTGCGAAGTTACCCGCCTCGTCGAACTTGTCGTTCTCGTACTGGTCCTCGTCTATGATGTCCTGCATGGACTGTATGCCCGCCACGTTACCAACAGTTCCTAGCGTGGTGTCAACAACGGTAAGTCCGACGTCTTTAATAGTGTTGCCAATATTTTGAAGCGACTTCCAAAACCCTCCCCTCTTAGCCTTGAGGTTCGGCTCCTTGCTGGTGTAGTTTATTTTACCTCCCGCAATCTCGATGTCTATACCGCCGTTCTCGTGGCTCTTGCCCTTAAACTCCGTTACAATATCCCACTTACCTCCGGGTATGAAGCCCATTCTCATGCCTTGTTCAGCCTTTTGAGTTCCCGGAGGACACTTGATTTCTACGCTGCCCTCATCAACCATTTTGTCAATGTCTGCTGCGGTAATTACATTCTCCCCAAGGGCCTGCTTCATCAATGTTTCAATCTCATTGAGACCGCCCTCTTTATTCTGTGAGCGCATCTCATCGAGCTTGGCGGTAACGTCAGCAATTTGCTGTTCAGACATCGTGCCTGTGCCGGTCTCGTTTTGCTGAACCTCGTTTTCAAACAACGCCTGTTCGAGGTTGTTTATTTCGGATATTCTTGTGGGGGCTGCTTGTGTTTGAGGGGCTTCTAAGGCGGCTAGTTCTGCGTCATATTTAGCATTGATTTTGTCAGATCTTTTATCTTTTGGAGAATTGTTAGTCTCTTTTAAATTGGGGCTTAACAGACCCCATGATCCGTTTAAATAAGTCTCATTATCTAATGTATTTTCTTTAGGTATTCTTTCGAGTATTGTGTTATCACTATTTCTAACGAGTCTTGAGCCATCTCGTTGTGTATCTATTGTAAAGGTCTCTTCATCGCCCTCCTTTTCCCCTCCGTTAGCAATACCTGTATACACTTCTTTTTTTATAGTGATGTTACCACTTTCACTATTCAATTCTTCTTGTCTTCTCTTTTCTATTTCTTCCCTTTGTGTTTGAAGTACTCCACCTGCTTGAGTCGCTTGAGCGCCTGTGCCTTGGATAGTCCCGGCTTGGATAGGTTCTTGCCCGACTCCGACTTGACCTGGTAACCCTTGGATGTTTTCTTGATCATTGACTTGTATTTTTTGTGACGGAGGATTTCCCGCCAAGGTTTGTAAATCTTGTTCTAACTGAGCCTGCATAGACTCAATCTGAGCAATGGTCATCATCCTGTTAGGGTCAGACTTCATTGCTGTCAACTCCTTGTACTTTGAGTACAGATAGTCAGACGCTGCCTTTATACCGGACTGTGGGGCGGATTGACCAGCCTCCATTCTTTCAACCATTGTTGCTACCAACGGCTTCATGTCGCTAAAGAAGGCGGTGACGTCATCTATGCCTAACGCCATTCTTTGCTGTTGCAGTCTCTCAATCTCCAAATCCCTTTCCCCAGACTCTTGCTGCTGTCTCTGCATTTGCTTCTGCTCAAATGCGGCAGTTTCTTCTTGTCTTATTCTTTCCGCCTCCTGCTGCTTTTGTCTTTCATTCAAGTCAGCCCTCATGGCATACAGCTGCTGGATTCTGTCACTAATGTTTTGACGCAGCCCCTGCATAGGTGATGAAAACTTAGAAGCCTCCGTGTACCTATTCTTCTTAGCATACGTCTCAGCACGTTGGCCTAGTTCTTCAATTATTTTTGGACCTTGACCGTTTTTATCATATGCCTCTATTGATATTGACCCTTGATTTAAAAGAGAAAGTGCAATAGGATCAGAGAAGAGTGCATTGACATCTTCTGGTAACATGATGGCCTGCGAGCCGACAGCGTAGGTTAAAGTAAGTAAATCAGGGGTTTTACCACCCATGAAGTCAACACCGGCATCACGATATTGCTTAGCCATGTCCTCATAGGCCTTGGATAGTATAGGGTCCGCCGCAAACTTCCCTGCATTTCTTTCAGCCTCCTCGGCCCTTGCTGAATAAAATCCGTAGATGTTTAGTTTCGAACCACTTAGTCCAGCGGACTTACCAGCCTCCTTGATTTGTTCAGCTCTTTTGATTTCGAGCATCATGTCGGCAGATGTTTTCTCATCTATCTTTCCTGATGCGTACAACGATGCTATAACAGCATTGGCAAACTTGCCGTTTCTGTTAAACACCATGTTTTGAATGTACTGTCTTCTTTGATCTGGAAGCGCAGTAACCAGTGCTGACTTTTGCTGTTGGGCGATAGCCGCATCTCTCCGCTCTTGATAAATTGACTTAGAACCAATCTGCCCAGCACCTCCCAAGATGCCGACAGGCCCTATTGAGATTAAGGTTTGTTTTCTTCTTCTCTCATCGTTTATAGCCTCGTCAAAATTGTACCATGGGTCACGCTCGAACTCCACGATATTCTCTTCAGCAATACCTTGTCTGATTTCTTGGGTAAATTCTGTAGCCGTCTCAACAGCAGCCCCTACACCCGCCCTAGCGGCTTGTGTGGGGATGAATTTCAAAGCCTTCCCAATGAATGGTAGTGCTTCAAATGAGTATGACCACAGTATATCGTACTGAGATTTAACGGATCTTTTGGCGGCTTCATTTGCTCTCGCTACATCACCTCCGCTTCTTTCAAACACGTCTAGATAAGATCTTCCAGCCGTGTCAATGGTTTCAGCTCCCCACCCGGCCAATGCGCCTGTAATACCTGAAGTTACCATAGTAACAGATGCTGGGAGTCCCAAACCTCCGGTTGCGTATGCAGTTCCAATCGCTGCTGCCGCCGTTGGAATCATAGATAATCCCGCTGAACCTGCCACGTTACCTGTTATCATGGATAAGTTTTGAAGGTTTGTCCAATCGGAAAAATCCTCAGTTCTTGGGGCAGGCATCATGAAGTTTTGCTCCATTGTTTCGCCAAGCAATTCCAATGATTTACTACCCATCGATCCACCCCATCCCTTAAACACGCCACCAACCGCTGTCATTGTTGAGTTATAAAGAGAGCTAAGTGGGTTCGCTGATATGCTAGCACCCATCTTCATTATCTCTCCCTGTTGCTTTACAACATTGTCATATGCAGCCTTGTATGCGTTGTTTAATTCTTCAAGAAGCTTAGGGTCCTCTTCATATGTTTCAGCATACTTTTTATACGCCGCCTCTAACTCCGCTTGGGCCTTGTCTGTAATTAATTTTTTCTGTATTTCAAACTTCCTATTATACCTAGAGTTTATCTCATTAGATTTCTTGACATATTGGTCGTAGCTTGGATAATTCTTTTGGTACTCATCATAATACAGCTTTTTATCATCCTCAAGTTTAGTAAAAGCAGACTCGTACTCAAGCTGATCTATTTGACCATTCTTGTATGCATCATTTAAAGCCGATTGTTGCTTTTCTATATTGGCAACAGCCAATTGATATACCTGATTTAGTCTGTCAGAAGCACCTACGTACTCTGAGTTTATCAAATCCATTTCAGCCTTGGCGTCTTGTTCGTATTGACTTTGAAGTGCAATCAATACCGAATCCGCCTTAGCATAAATATCGTCATCAGCCTTGAAACCGGCATCAAACATTTGCTGTCTTTTGGCTAAAAGCTCTGGGTTGGTTTTCTTCAGCTCTTTATTAACCTTAGGTTTAATGTACTGATTAAAAACTTCGCCTTTAACCTTGTTCTTCACAAGTCTCCATGCCTCTCCGTCTGTGGGTAATCCGTACCTATCAACTATTTCTGTAGCGGCCTTGTCAACATCGTCAATGCTAATTACCTCGCCAAACGAAGCTTCTGCATTTGTAGGTCCAACAGCAAATTCTCTTTTCGCTAAAAAGTTTTTGTAAGTTTTTTCATTAACTACATCACTAATCAATTTATCGGTCATAACACCCAGATCGGATGTTATTTGACCGTGCTTTGATTTTAGTGATTTGTAATCCTTTACAAAGTTCTCATACAACGCATTGGACTCAGCTTTATACTGAGCCTGGGCTTCATTACGTCTGTATGGGTTTGAGTCGTCAGAAAGAGCGTTGAATAAATCTATAACCTCCTGCTCGGTTCTACCTGAATACTTAGCATATAGGTCGGGTCTTCTGCTTAACTTAGATTGGAATGTAGATAAGTCTTCATCATACAGTCCCTCCAAATCCTCCAAGTCTTCAATGCTTGTTTGATAGTCTTGAAACTTTAGGAAAGTCTTATCTGGCTCCTTAATCTTCTCCTCAAGCTCTTGTATACCCTCAGGAGTAACGGGTGCTTTTACGGGTGACTTTAGTTGTGTTTGCTTAAAGTCTTGCTTTGCAGCCTTAATAACAGGAGTCTCCACAGCCTGAGTAGTTTCAGACGGCTGTGCTTCAGGATTGTAAGAAATATCTTGGTATGGCCTTTTCTCAACGGGCTTCTTTTGTAAGCCCTTGGTCATAATTGGCTCACCGCTAGTGAACGCTTGTGTCACTACCTTTTGCCCAAAACTCGGCGCAGAAGGCTGACCAGGCTGCCCAACAGGCGCACCAGAAGCGGGCTGTGTACCCCCTTTTTTTTTTACAGCACTTGGAAAGTCAGTCATGAAAGCCGAAACTTCTTTAGAAGAAATATCGTAATCTTCTCCATTAGCCGTATAAGTTTCAACCTCAATCGCATCGGGAAAGTCAATCATGAAATTGCTAACCTCTGCGTCAGAAATTTCATACACTTCCCCATCTGATGTGCGATATCTTTTCTTCATGAATTATTATTTTTTAACCTTGTTTTTACTCCAATCTGTACCCGTCTTAGTTCCTTTAGTCGCGTTAGTGTTTGTTTTTTTTTCTTTAGTTGAGCTACCCCTGCGTTTAGAAAACTCTTGCTCTATATCAAATCCCGACATTTGAGACTCTAGTTGAGACTTGTTTTTTGTGTAGTCTATGAATTTACCATTAGTATCTATAGGGTTTCCTTCCTCGTCGTATTCATATCCAAACACACTAACCTTTCCGTCTTTACCCATAAAGAATACAGACGGCCTAAATGACTCCATCGTGAACCCCGCATCATCAACCAATCCGCTTATAGGAGGTAAATCGTCATTTGTTCCAGCGCGTGTTACCTTTATCTTGTTAACTCCCGATGAGTAGTATTGAGTAGGTGCGGTATCATCGGCTGATATATTTAACTTGTCATTCCAGTTCCCTGTTCCATACCCTCCCTTAAATCCGTCTTGAGTTTGGCGTGGTTGAGGAGCTGGTTGCTTGTCTTCCTTTAAAGGGTATCTAATCTGACCCAAGCCTGCAATTCTTTCTGCAAACGCGTTTTCATCCTCACCATCCTCCTTCAACGACTCAAATACATCCTGACCCGATGGGTCGCTCATGATGTAACCCAAGATCAAGGCCTTGTGAGCGTCCTTGTCCCTATAGGTCTTCTTAAACCTTCCTTGGTCCTTTACGGTCTCTTTTGGTATCGTGGCGTCTATGAACTCGTTTATGTCGTAGTTGATCTTGAAGGGATTCGTTTCGGTACGCATCTTCGCCCTGTCTTGCGGCGTCTTGTTGGGGTCGGCGTAGTCCTTGAGCCACTTAGAGGCGTAGGGTTTGTTGTACTTGTTTGTCTTGTCGTCATTAAGGATCTTAAAGGACTGGTTTGAATACGTTTCGTTGTCCTTCGCCGCCGATGTGGTCCTGCGTATGTTTGTCTCTAGCTCTTTCATCTTGCGAAGGAGCTGCGGGTTCATGTTCTTAGGGTCTATGCCCTTTGAACGAAGGTCGATGATAAAGTCGTTGTATTCGTTAACGGCCTTGCTTACATACTCGTAGTCCGCCTGCCATACGTCGCCAGGGTCCTCTAGTAAGGCGTTCCAAGTTTCTTGCTGCTCCTTTAAATCTTCCTGTTTCTTTTTACGCTCGGCCATAATACCCTTTTGGATATTATACATGTTGGTGTAAAACGCAGACGTGTCAAAAACGGTAGCTTCACCACCGCCTTCTGGACCTACTCTTCCTTGGCTTGCTACTTCTGCCATTTTTAATAGAATGTATTAAACAAATTAAACAAGCTGCCTATAGATGAAGGTGTTTGGCCATACACACCCATTTGGTATGGGTTTGTACTTGGCGGAACCTGTGCGCCAGGCAGATCTCCTGTTATGTTTCCGTAGTTCGATGTTGAAAACATGGGCATGTTCACTATGTCCTGTCTTGACATTAGACCAGTTCGGTTAATCGGCAACTGAGGTATTGAGTTACTAAAAAGACTTTTAAGCGGTATACGCGGGTCTGAATAGCTTAAAGGTTCTGGCGCCAACCCAGTAACATCAAGCATCTGCTTGTCTGTCATACCAGGGGCAACATATCCGGCTGGATTAACAACACCCTCTTCATCGTCTGACGACAAGGCGCCCATTTCATCTATTCTACCAAGAGTTTGCCGACGAGATCTTTCTCTAGCCCCAATCCTCCCAATCCTATTAAACAATTGCGATGCAGCATCACTCCCTAACAATTGAGTTCCTGCCTGGACAAGTCCTTGCAGCGCACCCATTCTGTTTTTCATTGCCGCTCCTTTCATTTTCTCAGCTGCGTTTGCTCTTTCGTACCAGTCTATTTGCTTGTCGGCAGTAACCATGTCCTCGTAATCCGCCATTGTACCAAGGGCAGTACCTAGCGCCTGTTGACGCGTATTGTAGTCTTCTGCGGCTGCCGCGCCTAATTGTAACTGCCCGGCCTGACCTATCTCCGCCTGCTGAGCGGCTAATGCGGCCACGTCCTGAGGTGAACTAAGCCCCCTCATTGCCTGAGCCAAAGTCTTTGACCTCTCCTGCTCTAACATATATTGCATTAGGTTCTGACCCGCCATTTCTCGTGGACGAGCCAAATCCTCGGCGACACCCAAAGCCCTCTTTGCGGATTCCGGTATGGTGTAATTAACGCGAGGACCGAGCGCTTTCTGCATCTTCTCGGCCTCTTTGGCTTGATCTTTTGCCGTGCTACGTTGAAGTAATGCAGGAGCAAACTGAATCAAGTTTGAAATCAAGTCTGGAGTCAACCAGCTTGAAACACCGCCGCCCTCGCCTGTTATATTGCCTGTAGGTTCTGCCATAGCTTGCAAATTTAAGATAAAACACCCTTAATTCCAACAGAGAAAAGAACAGAACCTTCGCCTGATGCCCCAGGTGTCGTCGGGTCGTAACTCAACGTGTGGGTCAAGGCGTTTGCTCTCACATCTTCTCCGTTCAATAAAACCCTCTCGCTCAAGTACCATGTACCCTCAACGCCCGTGGTTCCCGGCTGTAAGCCCACCAGTTCGATGTCTGTAGTGTTTGGTCCTGAGTTATAAACAGGGTTGTCAATAATTCCAGTATATATGTTCTTGTCGTCCTGTACGATGGTTATCATCTCCCCGTCTAAACCGGTCTGGTTTCCGTTCAGCGTCCACGTGTTCGAGTTGGTCTCGCTCTCATTGCCCACGACAAAGAACTTAGGATCGTACAGGTTCTTGCGGTAATTTGTCTTACCATAGCCCTCGTACATTCCAAGCAGGTTCTCGGTCATCGTGGTCTTCATTCCGAGCGGATAGCTTCTGTTCGGTTCCGATGACGCCTCGATTGCAAACTTGTCGTCCGAAATCAAGGTTATGTCCTGGTAGCGCTTCAAAAGTAGCGGATTCTCGTTGGAAACAAAAGTGACCTTCTGGATGAATGGGTCCCCATGGAACGTCCACTCGCCGTCTTGGTTGTGGAGGTAAAGTTGGTTGTCCTTGCCCCACCCAACCAGCGTCTGTCCAAAGTTACAGAACTGACGGAAGTTGTAGTCGTAGGTTGAACGCCATCTCATGTTCACGTAGTCAAACACAACGTGTTCGTAGGTCTGCTCGTCATCAAAACTGAATGCAAAGCCTACCTCGCCAACCGTTTCGTTTACATAGGTCCTAACAAGAGGATTCTCGCTCTCGTTGTAAGCCTTGGCAAGCGCCTTGGTTTTTGTTCTGAACTTGTAATCCTTTTGTGTATCTGGGTCGATCTCACTAACCACTATCTGACCGTTTCCGCCCGAATAGATAAACACCCCAGAGTTGTTGTCAAAGTACATGACCGAACCGTTTGGAAGGATCGCTGTAGCCCCCGCGTCGGTACACCCAAACAGGCTCTTGTAGTCAAACCACGACGCAAAGGTCTTGTTAGAAACGCGAACCGTTGAGTCCGAGCCCACCTCGTTAGGGTAGTACTGGATGTAAATCGAGTTCTCCCTCTTTGGCTGTAGGCACTTCAAGGTCTTACCCTCGCGGCCTGACATGTAGGTCCTCACAATCTCTCCATACAAAGGATTCATGTCCTCGACGTTTGTGTTGTCAAGGGCAAATGACGAAAGCCCGTTTACCTGTGTCCCAAGAATAAACGTGTCCGAGTGTATCGAAGACGCCTTGCGGTCAACCATTTTGGCGTTCTGGTCTTCAATCCTCAAGCGGCCATCGTTATGAATGTCGCTTGGGAAGTAGTCAGAATAGTTATAGTCCTCCATATAGTAAAACAGGACGGATCTTGCGCCGGCTACCCCTGAATAGCTGTTTCTCTGCCTTAAGTAAACGTCTCCATAGTCTATTGGGTAATAGGCTGGAGTAGTACTATTTAGGGCGCTAACCACCTGGTCTTGCCCATTAAGTGTTATGTAGGCAATTGTGGGGTCAGCCCCAACAGATGACAACTCTATTCGTGTGACGTTTTGCAGGCTGTCGTATATGGCGACGTTTACGGTTGTTGCCTCCTGGTCAATCGTTCCGTCCGCGTAATGCGTGGTCGAGTTTGGCCAAGACGTTCCAGATAGTTGGCTTTGGTCCCCACTCATGAAGAAATAGTTACCATCAAACACTTCCGAACTCCATTGAATGTAGTACTGTACAGGAGAGCCGTGAGACCTATCTTCCGTGTGAGGGTTCTTTATCTGTATTGCTTCTGTTATGTCCTTCCAGGAGGAAACGAATATGTTACCCGTGTCATCTACAGAAGGCCTTGGAGTATATATCTCCAGCTCTTGTCCAAACAGTTGTGTGCCTGACGCCGTGAAGTCGTCACCAAGGGATATGATGTCTGAGTCAAAAAGGTTTGTGTAGACAACTATCCTGTTATTTTCGGATGCGTCTACCTCTACCGCAACAATGTCTAACTCAATGTAGGGCAAATAATCAAGGTAGTACCAGTTAGACCTCTTAAATCTCAACTTGTCGCCAACCTTGATTTCGTGCCTAATGTTGGCGCCCTTGTTTTGTCTTACATAGTAGTTGTCGATGTACACCCTGTATCTACTGTTGGTAGAGTCAAGGCCTATAGAACTTTGTAAAGTGTAGGTGGCTTCATTTCTGTTTGTCACATACTGACCAAAGCTCAATATCTCAGTGGCGGGCTTGGCCACGATCCAGTACTTGGTTGCCCATACCGGTGGCACGTGGTTTATTGTGATGTTTGGTGTTATCGCAAACGGGTTCCTTTTGTCCGTCAACGCTCCAGAGTTGGCTACTTCGTAAAACCACGGAACGAAGACGTTCATCGAGTCCACGGTGTATACCGTGCTGTCCCTGTAAGCCCTGTCGCCGTACACTATACCAAACTCGTGGGTCGCCCCAACCTTTAAACTTGGGGTGGCGTTTGTTGTCCTTTGGTAGTTTATGTATCTAGTTTCCCAGGTAAGTCTTCCTGGTAAATTTCCATTAATACTTTGACGACCACCACCTCCTTGGTAGTCAAACCAGGTCGATATTGTGTCTTCGAATAAAGCCGCCCTGTTTGATGTTGTATTTCCACTGCCAACTGAGGCAGTATATAAAAAGTTTCCAAAAACCCAAACACTGTCACTAAAATTAATTGGCAACAAATAAACTGGATTGCCATCGTTAAAATTACTAGCAGTTTGATTAAGGGTAGTAGCGTCACCACCGTCTAATCTAATTAACTGTGGTCTTGCATTTCCTTTGTAGGTAGTAAAATCGCCGCAAACGTCTATACTGGAGCCTCTAATAACCAAAAAATAGACGGTATTGTTAAAGCCAGTACCTGGATCAAACGTTGTATCCAAAGCCCCGCTTGCGGTCAATTTAGCTATTTTGTTTCTTGAAGTAGTATTACAGGTAGTAAAAACTCCACCAATAAATACATTATTACTAGGATCAATATCAAGAGTCAAAACCTCATTGTTAGGATTCCCTGTAAACGTGCCGTCATAGGTCCCGTCGGTGTCCAGTCTTGCTAGGTTGGTAGATACAGCAGCTGGTATAGAAATGTTACGTCCGCCTATGATAATCTTTCCGGTTGACTGAAGGTCTATTACGTTTACACTGCTTAACGGGGGTGTAGCCGATGTCACAGGGGATGTAAAGGTGCCGTCTAGCGTCCCGTCCGTGTTTAACCTAGCGATCAGGTTTACAGGGTCCCCGTCGTAACTTGTAAACTCTCCACCAACCAATATCTTTCCGTCGGGCTGTATCCTTATAGCATACACATCGCCATTAAATCCCGTGCCCACGCTGAAGCCTGTGTCCAACCATCCGTCAGGTCCAAGCCTTGCTATTCGATTTCTAGAAACCCCATTAAACTGAGTAAACTTACCGCCCACAACTATGTAGTTGTCTGCCTGAACCTTTATGGTTGACACCGTGCCGTTAAAGCCGGTGCCTACATCAAACAGGTCGTCCATCTGACCACTGCTTGATGACATTCTAGCTATACCGTTAGAATAGACGTTTGATATAGCAGTAAAGTCACCACCCACAATTATGTTTGATCCCTGACTATCCGCAGTCCTTGTTGTCGAGTTAAATCCCACCCTGCGTTTAGCAACGTATTGCATGCCGTCTACAGGGAAGTTAGGGTATGTTACAACAGTTGCAGGAAACTCAAAATAACCCCAAACCTCCCATTGAGTCAAAAACGAGTCTCCTATGATCTTCATTATGTACGCGTTTTTGTCAAAAAAAGTACCTGGGAGAGCAAGCGCCTCGTCTATTTCTTGCTGTGACAGGCTGTAAAACAGCCGTTGGTTGTTGTATGGGTTTTGCGAGTAAAGCGGATCTATCCAGGTGACTACCTGAAAAACATCGTTTGCCTGAAAAATAAATTCAGTGTTTACATTGGCGTATGCGTTTCCAAGATAGCGGAACACAAAGCTATCGTCAGTGCTTGAAAAAGAAGGGGGTCCTATAAAAATATAAAACAGTTCCGAAAAATTCACCGACTTCCATGGGATCTCCCTGACGTTATACCCCATCTGAACATCTAAAGTAAACGGAGCGCCAGTAGGCTTGTCGTACCCCTCCCTGAAGTTGGAGTAAGTAAGCTGATTGGTAGGAAGGTATTCCTGGCAGTCTGCGGTTATTGGAAGCCTGTCATAGTTCTTAAACACGTCGGTGGCGCCACTTGTGGCAACCCCGCCATAGAAGTCAACCGTGTGAAACGCGTTGTCTCCAATGCTGTCTTGGATCTTGTCTAACTGCAAAAACACCCCAAACGGAGGTACTGTGCCGAACGATTCCTTGTCGTACTGTTGAACGGCTATGTTAAACCCTCTGACAACCTTTGGACCCGTATCGAACTGGATCCTAATCACGTTGTCGTTGTTAAGAAACACCCAGTTAGTTCCGCTAACAAGCTCAGACTGGTCGGGAAGTGCCAAGTTAGAATACATCGACCAAACACCAATCTCGCCGTTTTCATATATCGGTTGAATTATAAACTTGAATAGTTTCCCGCGCAGCTTGTTGTCGTTGCGGGTTGTGTCCGTGAAGTAGCTCACAATAGGCGGCTCCATTGGCCACTTAATCGCGTCTATGGTCTGAAGGTCGATAATTGTATAAAAGCCTTCTATGGCCTTACGTAAATTGATCTGATACGGCGGGTTGAAAAGACGGGTTCCGGTCGCGTCGTACATGTCCGGGTTCCAGCGTCCGTCGGTCCACTTTAAGATGTCATCTACCACGTTGGCGTGGAAGATTGGCCAGTCAGAACTGAAGTTCAACACCGCGTCTTGGACCACCAATAAATGGGTCTGAGTTGAGATGTAGTAAACCCAAATCTCGTGGACCCCTGTGTCCTTGTAAATGAAGTAAACAATCGCGTTTTCCTTCAACCACTGCGTAGCACCAAGCACCTTGTCTTCAGGCTCAATATCATCATTGGTAATCTCAACGGTTCCCGAAGAGGTCTCCACAGCAAAGGCGTTACCCGAATTGTAACCAAGGCGACAATATGAAAAGTCACGATAGTCGCCCTTAGGCACACCCTGTGGTGTGTCGTCGGTGTTTATACCACCCTCAAATGTTATTATCTCGTTGAAATCCATTATCCTAGGTTAAGCGATGAGCTTTGTGCAAGCGCGTCAATCATCTCACTCAGTCGTGGGGCCTTAACTAAAATGTTGGCGCTCCACTGGGCTGCCTCGTACTGCATCTGTAACTCTTTAAACTTCGAGCGGTCTAATGCGTTGCCCTTGTGCAGGCAATATTCTGTCATCAAATACAAACGAAATGGCTCGGCGTATGCCGTGTCAATGAGACTGTTCTCGTTAACGTCCGATCCGTTTGAGAAGTATTCGATCACTAACTGCCCGTCTGGGATGTTGTGGTCGAAAATGATGTTGTTGCCGTCTATTCGGTAGTAGTTCTGATTTCGTCCGCCTCCCAAACCGAACTGGGTCTGGTTGTAAAAGAAGCCGAAGTATCCATAAGGAAAAAGGCCGTCCGCAATTACGGGATCGGTCTTGTCGCTTTCGCACTGAAAGAACTCCTCAGGATAAGTCAAGGATGTGTCCGGAGTCAGGGTCCAAATGCGACGGCCGGATTTGAGTCCAACCTTGGTAATCCTCATGCAGTCCCCAGGCATGGTGAACACCCGCGCCCCGGTGTCAATCTTTCCATAAATTGTTCTCAGCGACACATTGCCGTCTAATGGAGACTTCTCGCTCAGGTAGTCAATGGCCACCTGCACCATCCAGTTCAGCTCACGACCCGTCGGGTTCTTTCCCAAACGGTATAGGGCTGAAGTGGCGATATATTTTATGTTCTTGATCGTCATTGACTAACTTGATTTTGCATGTTTTGTCCGTCAACCGAGTCGTTATTCAAGTCGTCTTGGAACTGCTGTGTTGTGAGTATCTGCATGCAGGCCTGCAAGAGCATAACCTCTCCACGACCTGTCTCGCTGTATGGTATGATCAACACGTCATCATCAGCCATCTGGTACACGTTGGGGACCATAACAACTGTTACGTCTCCTTCGGGTCTCTTGTTGAAGCGGAGCTTGTTATTGTAGAGAATAGCAGCAGAGCTGTTTGCCCCACGCAATACCTTCATGGCATTTGCTTCGGCCTTGGTCTGTACAATATACTCGTTGCTTCCTGTACCCTCGTCTGTCACCGTGAATATGGCAAGTGACCCCGCCACAGGCTGTGGGTTTAGGGTTACGTAGTATCCGTTAGCGTCCGTTGCCGGAGTGAAAACGTATGGAACCGCCATGTCACTTGCATCGTATGGGTTGGCGCTTACGATGTCCGCAAGGGCTAAGTTTATCACACGAGAAATAACCGAGCGTGGATACAAGCGGCGCAAGTCCTCTGGGGTGTCCCCTCCAGTCAACCTGTGCTGTATGAGTTCTATTGCTTGGCGTTTTGTTATCATACCTTACTTGGCATTTGGGTCTGAATGTTCCACTGGTTCTCGTTACCAATACCAACATACGTCTTAATCATGTCGATCAAGTGGTCTACGCAGCTCTCAGGATACTCAAACTCAACACTCAAACTAGGATCTCCTGTAGCAGCTACAGTACTGTTAGTATGTACGCTACCCGGAGGT
>Ga0181343_1000344_pt1 | contig 21316 bp, 18 predicted proteins | sample Su13VDMLBSD_FD_130110 | JGI IMG/M metagenome (GOLD analysis project Ga0181343, IMG submission 130110) | Freshwater viral communities from Lake Michigan, USA - Su13.VD.MLB.S.D | ecosystem: Environmental > Aquatic > Freshwater > Lake | place: USA: Michigan | collected 2013-07-15 | reverse complement strand
GCGCTCGGCAGCGGTGAAGGCAAGGCAGAAAAAGTAGACCAGTCTCTTTCTTCGACCGGTCCCAGTGTCCTCGTCGCATCGGGCGTCGGATGACGAGGAGTAGATTGCGATGAAGAACAAAAACGACATTCTCAACGAACTCAGGAACAACAAGATAATGCAACACGTCCTCTCTCTCGCGAAGGACGAGGACGAACGCCGGAGGATCAAGGCCCATGCCGAAGGTTTTGCTCTCAAACTCTACAAGCAGATGTACGAGCCCGTCGCCAAGGCGAAGGAAAAGGATCCCGAAGTCGTCATGAAGTCGTTACAAGAAATCAAGCAGACGCTAATTAATAGTGGCAGTATCGGTAAAACCGACGACGGCGGAAAGTGATTATCAATGGCTGAGTCCGATTCAACTAATCCTGGGCAAGGATTAGACACTGGAACAGGCGGCTTCCAGACCTCTGGCGTGGACGGTCCTACGAAGGGTAAGAGTCTCACGTTAGACGTCGGAGCTGCCGAGGGAGCTAGTCTTCAGCCTTGGAGTCCTGGCCAGGTGAGCGTCGACAAGTCTGTCAAAGACATCACGAACGTCACCAAGAACACGCTTGCAGCCTATCTCAGCAAGACCACCCTCGGACTCACACCTTCTGCCGGCGGCACTCGACCTAACGTCTATCCCGTAGTCCACGGCGACATCGAACCTACTCAGCCTCTGCCCCTCAGGGATTCCCTCGGCTATACTCAACCCCTGACCAATTCGAACGCCAACCTGACTCAGCCGCATTTCGCTGACGTAACCGCGGGTGACGGCCGTTCTTCCAAGGCTGTCGGCCTCGATGTCCACCGTGGCCTCGAGAAACCAGTCACTTCCACGTCGCAAGACGGAAACAAGCTGCTTCCCGATGCCGTGGATCCTCCCGTGGCCGCCCAAAACCCACCTCCCCCGGGCGAGGTCAACGTAGGGTCACTAAGGGACGGCCCAGTCAAGTCATACACGGAGGCAGTCGTCGGCACGACTCTCGGAGACGACTTGTTCGACGGTCCTTCAAACCTCAGGGTCCCCTCTACACCCGTCCCCGACGACCTCGCGGGTAAGGCGTACCACCTCAGTCAGGCGACACGAGGAGAACTTCCCACGTCTCCCACGACGGTCGACAACGCGTATCCGATCGATAATCCTCTTGGGCAGCAACCCACAACGGCGACGTTGACGACGGACGGCTATCCGTCGCCTCTCTCCGTCTTCTCTCCGCCACAACAGAAATTCTCCGAAATATCGACCGGACGTTCCAATGACTCCAAAGACCTGAATATTCTGCGTGGCAGAGAGAAGCCGCAGCCCACAGGCGACCCGAAGTCCGACAAGACGCAGGGCGGCAACGAGCTTCTCCGTGACGCAGCGCCTCGAGGTCCGGGACAGGATCCGCCTCCCAAGGGCACCGTAAACACGGTGGGCCTCTCGACGAAGAGTCCCGTCAAGTACTACACCGAAGACCTCGTCAAGAAGAACAAGAACACCAGCGAGAGCACGTACGTCCTTCCGCAAAACTCTCTCGTCCTCCGTCCCGCCGAACAGCTCGAGACCACGCCGTACAACGGCGTGACCCCGCAGGACGTGCCCGACAAGAGGAAGACCACACTGAAGGACTACCTCGGCACGATGACGCAATCAGGCATCACGTCTCCGAATCTGAAAGGCAACCCATATCCCGTCGATACGGCGTCCGTGCAACCTGAGACGTTGCAGAAGGACGGATACGCACAGAATCCACACGCATCTCCCAACTCGAAGAAGTTCATCGGCGACGGCACGCTGTCCTCCAAGTCATCGGCGGCAACCAGGCTGTCCAACTACGGTCTCAGTCGGGCAGGGGACCCAAAGCCTTTCAACGGTCATGAGCTTCTCAAGACTGCCACGCCCGAGCTGAAGGACTCAGCGACCATCATCAATCCCTCCGCGATAAACGGCGCTCTTCCTGAAATAAAGACGCAGTCCAAGGTCAACGACGTCATACAGGGCTACTACGGCTCCGACGTGAGCAACTCCGTCATATACAACAGGTTCAATCCAGACGGACAGTTTGCCCGCAGCGCCGACGGCAGCAGCGGAGACGGTTTCCGTTCGTACGAGGGTGTCAAGGAGAACCAGCTTAATGGTCTGAAATTCGCTCGAAAGTACAAGAAGGGCGCTTCTGTGCCTGACGACGGCCTCGAGAGAGATATAACTTACGGTCGACTTGCGCAGGTGGGACATGCGTTGTCCATCAGAGCTTCATCAGAACTCAGCGCTTTCGATGATAAAAATAATCCTACAGGTGGTTCTGCACAAGCAGCTGCCCTGCTACCAGGTTGGACGCAAATAGGAACGTCTAGAATAGAACAGTTTCAGCTCACTGCCGAGGACGTGCTTTCGACTTTGCCTGACGAAGGAATCGGTGAAGACGTCCTCATCGACCCCATGGCTTTGTCGTGGGGTTCGCTCAATAACGTGCAAGACCAGTATGCAGGCATCTCTGCCTTCGGCATGCAGCTTTTGGCCATCGCATTGCTGATTGGACTCGCGGTCGTGATCACTCTCATGTCGCTTCTCTTTCTGATACCTTCTTCTTTCACGAAAGAGCAAGCAAAAGATGGACTAGGTAGAGCGCCCTACGGTCGATTCAGGATTGATGCCGGCGAAGCTGACTACTCTTCTGTCACAGGAATCATTTCAGCAATTTTCTCAGGTCAGTTTAGTTTCTGGCGCATGCTCGGAGTTCCTGCGACCTTCAACAAACCAGATGACGTTCTGCCGCTCGGCGCTCTCGGATTTTTCGGTGTCAGCATTCCCAATGATGAATTTGGTTTTGGAGGCGTCGTCGCGGCCGCGGGACAGGCCATCCTAGATGTCTCACAGAATCCAGGATATTATTCCATCATGTCACGTGCTTTCACGCGGTCTTTCGTGTTGATCGGAGACGCTTTCGCTGGCATCGGCAAGGCGTTTGGGCAGGGCATCGTCGCAGGTCTCACAGCGCTCTTTAGCATCATAGAAGTCTTGAGGAACTCCAAGTTCATGAAGAGCATCAGCATCTTCGTGCAACTTGGCGACAGGATCAAATTCAACTCTGGAGAAAAAACTGGATTCGACAAGGCCGCCAAGGGAGGAGCGACGCAAAGATTCCTTTCAGACATCGACAATCAACCGAACGGTGAAGCCGTGAGAAGAAGCCGTCTCAAGACGACCGTCAACGGTGCAGATGACGTGAAAATGCCAATAGACTCAAGGACTCTCGCGTGGTCCTCATACAGATCACCAGACCTACTGATAATGCCAAATTCTATCAAGCTCGCTATAGCAGGAAGTTCTCTTGACAATTCTTTGTCTGTACCTCCCATGCGACCCGATATCTTCGCGAATCCTGTGGGCAAAATAGACATTGGCGGCATTAAACACGGTGGCGCATATGTTTCTGCGAACGTCAGGATTCCTACAGACGTCAGAGAGAAGCTCGAAGATGCTCTCGAAGCAGAATACATGCCGTTCTATCTTCACGATGTCCGCACAAATGAAATAGTAAGCTTTCACGCCTTTCTAGCTTCGCTTTCAGACGACTATTCCGCGCAGTACGACTCTTTCGACGCTTTTGGTAGAGTTGAACAGGTAAAGATTTACAAAGGCACTCAAAGAAAGGTAGGCTTGTCTTTTTATATCGTCGCGACGAACCCTAGCGATTTCAACTCCATGTGGTTGAAAATCAACAAGCTCACGACCATGGTGTACCCGCAATTCACCGAAGGTAGAGCGATGACCTCACCCGACGGGAATTACAAATTGGAGGCGCCATTTAGTCAGACCATACAGGCTGCACCGTTGGTCCGTCTCCGAGTCGGAGACGTCATCAGATCCAATTACTCAAAGTTTAATCTTGCGCGTCTGTTTGGTTATGGGACACCGGGGACAAAGTTTGGAGCAACTGAATTCGTGACGGCAAACGAAGATCAAGAGAAAAAATTAGCAGACGCCAAAGCAGCAGAAATTAAAGTGGGTGGCATCTTTTTGACCTCACAGCCTCTATCCGTTCCAAGTCCGGCAACAGGACTGCCGGGTACTCCTGTAGTGAACGAACCCGGCAGCAGATTGGATCTGTCGTTGCCACCCGGTCTCGTTATTAAGTTGACTAGCGTGTCAGACGCAGTCTGTACAGGAGTCGTAGAAGTCGCCAAGGGTGAGGACCTTCCTCCCAGCATAGACACTGCGGAATTGGAATCTGATTTTGGCGGTCCTGGCGGTCAATCTCTGTACATCATTGGTAAAGCATATGTGTTCAAAAAGTCAGACTTAATTCCCGCTCCGTCGACGGTAAAAAAGATAAAAGCAGCCTTCGGTGCAGGTTCTACCTACGTCGAAGAAGCAAGAGACTTCATGAACGACGATGCAAACTCCGATAAAGGCAACGCGATCTCCCGTGCGTTCAGATCCTCCGGCGGCAAAGGACTCGCAGGCTTCATTGAATCGCTTGCATTTGACTGGTATGATAGGACGACGTGGGAAATCGGTACAGGTATCGACTCTCCTAATCCACAACTCGGCCGGCGAGCTCCTAAGATGTGCAAGGTCACATTGTCCTTCTCACCGATCCACGACATCACGCCGGGCCTAGACGTACATGGATTCAACCGCGCACCCATCTATCCGGTGGGAGCCTTCGGAATAAATGATTTGCGTCCTCAGGGCAACAAGTGACGGAGATGAATCATGGCAATTAGCAGATACAACGGAGCTCCCAGAATCAACTTCGGCAACCAACAAGGAACTTCCAACTACGTGATGCTCCTGAGGAGATCGATCAAGGAAGGAAGCATCCCCATCATTGGAAGTGTGATCGCCACAGGAAGCGATAGACTAGACACGCTCGCCGGAAGCATCTATGGGGACGCCAAGTATTGGTGGGTCCTCGCCGCGGCGAGCGACATCGGCTGGGGACTCCAGGTGCCTCCCGGTACCGTGCTCAACGTGATCGACATACAGAGGATAGGAGAAATTCGAGCATGAGTGTGATGAGTCTGGACGAGATATACACGTTCCTCGCTCCGATCGGTGTCAGCGTATCGAATGCGTCCTCGAACGTCACACCCGAAAGATTGCCACAGCTGATCTCTAATACTGCTCTAGATCCCACAGGAAAGTTCGTGTCATTTGACACGATAAAGAAAAAGATCGAGACGTATCTAGAAGGTGCATCACCCGACGCTCTTAAACTGTACGAGACGTCCTACCAGATCATAGGAAAGACGGGACCTGTAAAATTCAGTGACGAAGGTCTCAAATACTGGACTGTGAAGCACAACGGCAGCGACGTACAGTTCAATAATTCACTTCAGCTTGTCACGGATCAGACCGAAGAGAAATTGGCAAAACCGGGCTTTCAGCTCTCAGTATTTTCTAGTCGTGATCCTTTCGTGAGTCCTGCCACGCGAGGCACCAAGGACATTTCCAAATTTCTCAATTACATGCCCGGCATCATATTCTCTCAGGTCACTCCTTACCTAGACCTGCAGTTCATACTAGAAGATCCTTCTGGTGGTAAAGCCTTGAGTAAACCGTCCACCATGAGGTTTTTACTTGGATCGGTAGACGTAGAAAGTCTAAAAAGTCCTGCTGATAAGGCATTGGCTCAAGGAAGCTCTATGCGTGCTTCGGAGCAAGCGAGGTCGGCCCAATTGACATCGTTGAGCGCATCATTCGGAGTTGCGGTCGATCCGAAATCCGTTCCGATTCCGACGCAAGGCGTCTCAGGCATGGAGATGTTTCTCGCGCCTCAGACGATGGTCGACTTGGAGCAGTTAAACTACGTAACCAACACGCGACCCGTGAAGCCGAAGCCTTTCGTTCCATTTGCTTCGATCGAGTCTTTTGACGTAAAAGTGCAGAACGCCGGTGCCGGTAAATTCGCGAGTAAGAGGGCAACGCTTAAATTTCGAATCCATGACAAAGCACGACTCTCTGAGTTTTCCGAGTTCGTGAGAGGCGGCAACGGTTATAGGCAAGCAACAATTTGGACCACCTACGGCTGGATAGCGCCCAGGTTTTCTGATTCTGACGGTGTCACAAACGAATATTTCAAATTTATCAACAGTCGTTTGATGACACGAGACGCTTGGCGAGTGATCAATTCTCAATTCAGTTTGGATCAGACGGGTCAGGTGACTTTCACGCTCGACATGATGACAGCTGCCGGCGTAGGAATCCAGAATGCGAAAATCACCACGGCAGGAGGTAGTGGTTTCGATTCCAACATGGCATCCATGAAGAAGGCACTAGAGACTGTCTCTGCCCTGAAAGAAAAATACCTACAAGAGTCGCCCTTCGCTTCCGACATGCAGATGACGCAGGTGATCAATGCTGTCTCTGAGACTGCAAACTTCTCGGAGCTGAAAGACGTCGATCTCAACAAGTCGTTAAATAAACTCATCGCCGCCGCGAAAGCAGGCGGCATGACAGATCAAGAAGCAAAGGACTTCTTCGACGCATCGAATAAGCTCAAAAACAAATACAACTACGACAACGTCAATTCGTGGGCTGCCAATGCAGCTGCGACGATGATGAAAAACTTCGGCAAAACAGCCGATCCTTTTCTTCCTGATGAAGGACGACAGGCTCTTTTCTTCAGCGAGCCATGGCTCGTCCCCGCGATCAACGCAGCATCCGGTCTCTCCCGGCAGTTTAGGGAAAATGACAAGCCGAAGGAGAAGGAACCAGTGATCTCGCTTGGCTCAGCTCCAGCCATTGTTTCCTTTGGCAAGCTCTTTATTGACCTAGTCGTGCCTGCAGTCATCGACGAGGGTGAATGTGACGAGCTTCAGATCTTTTTCTATTCACTCAATGACAACTGCGGTCCGATCAGCGGTCACAGTGTAGCAGAGTTTCCCGTCGAAATCGATACGCTTTCTTATGCGTATTTCGAGAGATTGAAGCTTCTCAACAGCTCTACCATGACCGTGCAAGAGTTTCTAAACCTAGTCATGAACTCCCAATTCAGCAACACACGCGCACCTGGGTACGGTATGACCACTTATTATGGACCGCTTGATAAGACAAAGCCTAGTGAAGTGACTCAGCCGGCCAAAGAGCTGGCAGAAGCGTCAGAAGCGGGTCTGATAAAATGGTTTCAGAGATACGGTAGCCTCAAGAATCCTTCGATTGAGATGTTCATTGAGTCTGGGCTTGAAGTCCCCGAAAACGGCCTTGAAGATGGCTCTTCGCCGGACGACATCATAAAAACACTCAAATCGGGTACTTACATGAAAGCGCAGACCGGCAACGGAGCAAAGATGATTAAGCGCATACACATCTACGACAAGGCGTGCAATCCTCACGCAGCAGCGCAGGCTGTCTTCGACGCCGGCAACGGAAATCCCCAGATAGGCAGGATCAGAAGCGAAGAGCTCAACAAGGCCATCAAGACGTACGTGCAGAAAGCAAGCGCTACCAATGCACAGTTCGTACAAGAACTTTCGAATGCCCTTAAGAATCGCGAAGGCAAGAGCTTCTCTGACGTCTTGTCCGAGACTGCGAAGAAGCTTGGCATCGCCGACATACCTCCTGATTTATCTTCTGAGCTGACCTATGTGGACAAGGCCGGGGTCACCGGTGCCCTCGTCCCGAGAGACAACGCAAACTACCGACGTCAGCTCAAGCACGAGCTCTCAAAGCACGTGCCCACCATCATACCGGGCACGAACGGCTCTCTCGTGCAGAACATCACGATGGCATCTAAAACAGATGGTGCTCTTGCTGCCATGCAGATAGCTCAAGCATACAAGAACGAGAAGAACGGCTTTCAGCCTGTCCTCGTCGCGAATGGTGCTGCAGATCCTTCAGGCCTGCCGTTAAAAACCATACCAGTGCAGATGACGATGACGACTGCAGGAGTGCCGACTGCGCTGCTCTACCAAACCTACTTCGTCGACATGGACACGGGCACCACGATGGACAACATCTACACGTGTACAGGACTTCAACACAACATCGCAAAAGGGAAGTTCACGACGCAGTGGACTTTTACGTACAGCAACGGTTACGGTAAATACGAGGCGCCTCCCTCAGTCGCAATCGTCGCATTGAAGCAAGGAGAAGCCATCGTTGCTGAGGCGCTCGAAGCAGCCAAGCCCAAGGAGGAAGGAAAGCCGGCCGGCGCCACCGGCGCAACTCCTGAAACTAAACCGGCTGGCAATAGGAAGACTTAGACAAATTCACGTCAGTGTAAAGTCGGCCTCTCGTGTGTAACAATACACGAGTGCGTCGCTTCACTATCGATTCCTCCGTCCTCGGCACTTCTCGACACATCGTCGGTGACGCTGGGGGCTTCACGTGGTCCGATGCTGTCCCTCGCGATTCCTGGCATCTCACGGGCGCATTGAAGAACGCCCCGAGCTCTCGCTGTCTCGACACCCTGTTTCGTCTCGAAGGCCACGTCACGTCCTCAGTGCCGCAGAAGTACCTCACGGCGATGTCGCATCTCACCACGGGGTCGATGCCCGTCCCGTGGCAGCACGCGCTGCCGCAGGAGGCCTTCAGAATATTCTTCAGAAACGTGGTGCAGGAAACACAGGACGTTTTCTCTCGATTACCCTTCGACTACTACGAGACCGCTTGGATGCCCGGCAGCAGGGTGCTGTCGTCACTCCGACCCGTCCGCGTGGACCCCGAAGCGATGCAGAGGTGTCTCGACGAGGCGGGAAGCAACGTGGCCACGCTCGAGGGATTCCGACCGAAGCGGAGTGGCTTCGCGCATCCCGTGACCTACGACCGCTTCGCCACGAGGACAGGTCGCCTCACCGTGATCGAGGGGCCCAACATCCTCGTCCTCAAGAAGACATGTCGCGGGATGTTGCGGTCGGCGTTCGAAGGTGGCGCCGTGTGCTCCCTGGACTTCCGAGCGCTGGAGGCTCGAGTCGTGCTGGCGGAGGCGGGACGACACTCGGACGCAGGTGACATGTACGACGACGTGGCGCGGACGTTGTTCGGCGGATCCGTGTCCCGGGACGTCGTGAAGGTGGCCGTCCTCGCGGAGCTGTACGGCATCTCTCGGTCGTCGCTCCGTGCACGCCTCGGCGTGGGGGAGAAGGAGGTGGACGGCTTCATCACCGCGGTGAGGACCCACTTCAAGACCGACAAGCTGCGTCAGCGTCTCAAGGAGGAGCTGACGTCGACGGGCAAGATACGGAACCGCTTCGGGCGTCCCCTCGATGTCCCTGCAGGTCAGGACAACCTCCTCGTCAACACCTATGCCCAGTCGACCGGCGTGGACGTGGCGATGATCGGCTTCGATGCCGTGTTGCGGCGCCTCGGCGACGACGGCGTTCGACCTCTCTTCGTCCTCCACGACGCGATCATCCTCGACGTCCGGGAGGACAGGATGCGAGACGTGGAGGCTGTCGCCTCGGTCGCCGTTCCCTCGTACGACCATGAGTTCCCGCTGAAGCTCGAGACCATGTGATTTAGCAACTTTACGGGGAGACGCCTACTTAGGAAAGTCCAAAGAGGTTTTCATCATGAAGCTTACCATATCTCAGCTAAGAAGGATCATCAAGGAAGAAGTCGAAGCCGTGACGGGCATGAACAAGGTCGTCGCAGCCTGGCACATGGACGGCAACGGCATGGAGGATCCCTACTACGTATGGAAGTACGCCGACGGCTCAGGCAACGCTGCGGCTGACCTGGGCGGGAAGTTGGGCGGCTTCTTCTTCTCCTCCGGCACACCTTTCGAGGACGATCCATCCCAGATGCTCCATCCGATCCCACTCAAGGGATACGGCAGTCGCCAGCAAAGGTTTGACACGATCGAGCCCGTCCCCGTCCCCGTCAGCAAGATGGAAGCTCTCATAGCTGCGACGCCCAATAAGAGTGCTGCACGCCCTCCTGTGCAGGGCGAGTGGCTGTAAGCATCTTCAATCAAGCTTTGACTCATTAAACATTGAAGCCACGGCGTTGTACTGTGGCTTCATGAGTTTAAGTCCCGAAGACATCGCATCCAACTTTGACAAGTACCGCTCCTTCATGGAGAAACTCGGAGACAGATCCGAGGCAGCGCTCGCCCTGGTTGATCACCTCGGGGAGCGTCTTGCTTTGTGCCCCGCTTCTTCTCGCAAAGATTTCCATGCAGCATTTCCAGGTGGCCTCGTCGACCATTCACTGAGAGTCCTGTCCAACGCGTTGAAGCTGTGCAAGGCATTCGGTTGGGACATTCCGAAGGAATCGCTCATCACTGGATGTCTCCTGCATGACATCGGAAAGTGCGGAGACGAGGATCAAGACTATTACCTGCCGCAGACGGACAGCTGGCGTGTCGACAAGCTCGGTGAGTTCTATACACACAACAAGGAGATGCAGTACATGACCGTACCTGATCGCGGCGTGTGGTTGTGTCAACACTTCGGTCTCAAGCTCACCAAGGAGGAATTCCTGGCGATCAAGTTAAATGATGGGCAATATGCCGAGGAGAACTCGCCGTACAAGATGAAGGAGCCCACTCTCGCAGTTGCAGTCCACATGGCGGATCTAGCAGCCACGCGAGAGGAGAAAGAGAAGCACTGAGATGAGGAGCCTCGTCCTCCCATACCTCTCGCTGTTCCTCACAGGAGTTGTGGGTGCCTATGTGACGAAGAAGGTGCAGGGAGGCACCTTCCCAGTCTGGGCCACCGTGGGACCTTCGCTTGTTAGCGGTCTGCTCTGGGGCGCCATTGCCAAGCGATCGCTGAACTTGAGCCTCATGTCCGTCCTCGTCGACGTCGTGTACACGGCTGCGTTTGTGATAGGTTTTGTCATCCTAGGAGACAGGTTGACACCGCTTCAGATCGCCGGTTTCGTCGTCGCGCTATTAGGCGTCGCGATGATGGCAGCCTGATCCAAATCCACACCTTCTTGATATTTATCGACATGAGAGCTTTACTGAAGCGGTTCATCATGGAGGCGCTTGCAGAGATGCAGGACGCCCGCGTGCCGAACCAACTTGTCTCCAAAAAATCAGGCAAGAAAAAAGCGGAAGAGGAAACGGAAGAAATGGAAGAGATGAGCAGCGTTGCCGGCGGCAACGTCATGGGTTTTTCAGGACCTTTGGGACTCGATTCTGAGGATCTCAAGGGTCCAGGTGCAGGTCCGAAGCGGAAGAAGTCCCGCAAGGACACCGCACGCTGGAAGTAAATCCTTGACGATGTTAGTCGTTTGACACGACGTGTACAGTCTCACCAAAGCATGATAAGTTGAAGACTCAAAGGAAGCCGAAACGACCGACACGGTGTCGTTGCAGTCTCGTCTTCGTTGAGCGTGAAGGAAGAGGAATAGGAAATCATGGCAATCGATCTCGAAGCAATCAAGAAGCGCGTGGCGGAACTCAGCGACGTGAAGAAGACCTCGTCGGTCCAGATGTGGAAGCCAGGACTCGGGGAACACAAGGTCCGATGTCTCCCGTGGAAGAACGCTCCTGACGGACAGCCTTTCATGGAGCGATGGTTCTACTACATCGGTGAGAACAGTGGCATCTTGGCCCCGAATCAGTTCGGCAAGCCGGATCCCATTAATGACCTCATCCGCAAGTTGTACAGCAGCGGTAAGCCCGACGACCGTGTCCTCGCGAAGAAGTTGTCGGCGAAGATGCGTTGTTATGCTCCCGTCATCGTCCGCGGCGAGGAGGACAAAGGTGTACAGGTCTGGTCGTTTGGCAAGCAGGTCTATCAGCGCATGCTTGGCTTCTTTCTCGACGAGGAAGTGGGTGACATTCTGTCGCCGTCTGAGGGCTTCGACCTCAAGGTCACCATCACGAAGGCTCAGGGCAAGCAATACAACGACACGATGGTGGACCCAGCTCGCCGACCCTCGAAGCTTCACGAGGACTCCTCGACAGCTCAGCGATGGCTCGAGGCTATCCCCAACATCGACGACATGTACCGCCTCAAGACGACGACGGAGATTGAGACGGTCCTCAACAACTGGCTCAACGGAGGCACATCGAGCGAACCCGATCACAGCGGCGGTGCCTCTCGAGGACCTGCTCCTGTGGACGAGCTGGACAACCTCGTAGCCGAGGTGAAGCCCGCCGCCGAGAAGCCGGAGAAGAAGGCAGCTCCTCCGAAGAAGACAGAGACGAAGAAACAGTCGCTCGACGACGCATTCGCTGAGCTGATGGACGAGTGATGTCCTTCGTGACGTGGGCGGTCGAGAGGCCGCCCCGTCGCTCTTTTGCATCTCCAACACACCAAGAGGAAGCATGGCGAAGAAAGAAAAGACTACAGAAGACTCAACTTCAGAATCTAAACTAGCGAGGAAGTCCGACGTCGACGACATGATGAAGGACCTGATCTCCTCGATCAACAAGGAATTCGGGACACGTGTTGCTTACAACCTCTCTGAGATGGACGCTCCCACAATCGTGAAGCGTTGGATCGACACAGGCTCCATCCAGCTCAACTATGCGATCCGCAATTCTTTCGGCGGAGGTTATCCAGAGGGTCGCATCATCGAGATCAGCGGACCACCGTCTAGCGGTAAATCGCACCTTGCGTATCACGCTGCAGCTGTCGCCCAAAAGCTCGGAGGCCTCGTCGTCTACGTAGACACGGAGAATGCGACGCCCGTTCAGAAGCTTGCTGACATGGGAATCGACATCAGAAAGCGTTTCGTGTATTGCGACTCCCACATGACGGAGGAGGTATTCTCCATCATCGAATCCACCATCACGAAGGCGAAGGCCATCGTGGAGAAGAACGTCCCGATCGTCGTGATCTGGGACTCCGTCGCCGCGACATCTCCCAAGATTGAACTCGATGGCGAGTACGAGGACAACACGATCGGCCTGCAGGCCCGCGTCATTTCTAAGGGCATGCGTAAGATCACTGGGGTCATCGGTCAGAATAACGTGACGCTGCTGTGTCTCAACCAGATTCGAGACAAGATCGGAGTCATGTACGGTGATCCGACGACGACTCCCGGCGGAAAGGCGATCCCGTTCCACGCCTCAGTGAGGATCTCACTCACGAGCGGTAATCCTGTCAAAGACAAGGCGGGCAACGTCATCGGAATCCACGTGATCTGCACGATCAAGAAGAATAAGGTGGCGCCACCCTTCAAGAAGTGCGAGTTCGACATCATCTTCGGCAAGGGAATCGTTGAGGACGACTACATCTTCGACGAGATTCGCTCCTACTGCAAGGAGAACAAGGGTGTCGTGAAGGACGGCATCCGGGTCAATATCAGTGGCGAAGGTGCCTGGAAGGAGCTCGTCGTCAACGATGAGAAGACAGGAGAAGTCCTAGTGGAGAAGAAGTTCTACAAGTCCGACTTCGGCGAGATGATGAGGGACGACAAGTATCGGCAACACATCATGACTGCCATCGATGCAGCCTATACCATCAATCCTGGGACTATCGAACAGATCATCGAAGAGGAGATCACATCAGATGAGTGAGCTATCAGATCTTTGTGTCAAATACACCATAGAAGATGAAACTTTAGTTCCCTTTTATGCGACCGAAGGAGCATCAGGTTGTGATCTAAGATCTTCTGTGGACATGTCAGTCCAGGCAGGCCAGAGGGAGTTGATTCCAACAGGTCTGAAGATTGAGATACCCACAGGGTTTGAAGGACAAGTTAGACCTAGAAGTGGTCTTGCTGCGAAACACGGCATTACGGTCCTCAACAGCCCGGGAACCATCGACTCCGACTATCGAGGAGAAATAAAGGTCATTCTTTTGAACACAAGTGATCAGGATTTTATCATCAATAAGGGTGACAGGATTGCACAACTTGTATTTTCACAAGTTTTTCGTGCAATATTTGAGAGGGCTAATGAGCTTTTGAAGACCGATCGAGGCGCTGGTGGCTTCGGTTCTACGGGAGGCGTGTGATGGATTTTCAGCTTCTACTCGCTCATTTGATGAGGAACATCAGTCGATGATCGAGGTCTTGTCAGGCATCGTCCTCGGCTTGGTTCTTGGATACATAGCTGGGAGACTCGATCGACTTGTCATGTCAGTTGATGGTGGCGTCTCAGACGGCGGTTCACCTTTGTTGAGGTCTTTTTCTCGAGTAGAAGCGTCACGCAAGAAAGTTTCAATAGATGACACGAAATATGTCACTGACGTGTCGACTGATGACTTAGAAGCGCTCGGCGATTTCAAATTAGGTACTGTAACTCAGTCAAATGATGACATTTCAGCAGCTGCTAACAAGCTTGCCCAATTAAAAAGTCGAAAGGATAAATGACACATGGCTAAAGGTTTAGACGTAGGTACATCTTTCATCGTCCTGTCCAAGGAAGGCAGTCAAGGCACAGTAGAATACAAGGACTTCAGGGATGCGTTCTACGTGATCAAACCCTCGACGCCTATCGCGTCGAAGATGATCGAGAAGGGCCTAGCTGGCAAGACCTTCGTCAAGGACGCGGATGGTACATTCATCATCCTTGGAAAGGATGCTATCGAGAAGGCTGTGGAGAGGAATGACTCTGCGAAGCGTCCAATGTATAGAGGCGTCGTCTCATCGAAGGAGAAGGACGCGAGGCGTGTTCTTGCCTACATCCTCAAAGAGGTCGTGGGTAAATCTGCGAAGAAGGGAGAGAAGCTGGTCTTCTGTGTCCCTGCCCAACCCGTGGATCAAGAGGACGATGATTTCGACGTCGGTTACCATGAGGACGTCGTGAAGAAAGTCCTTGACGAATGCGGTTATGATGCCAAGGCAATCAACGAGGCCGAAGCTCTCTGCTACTCTGAGCTGGAGGGCGACGACTACACTGGTGTCTGTCTGTCGTGGGGAGCAGGAATGGTCAACGTCTGCGTCATGCTCAATGGTGAGCCTGTGGTCAAGTTTTCCACCACAAAGAGCGGTGACTGGGTGGATCGCATGTCGGCAGTCGCCACAGGCGAGACGGACTCAATTGTCCAGGCCGAGAAGGAGGCAGGAGACTTCACTATCGGCAAACCGAACGATAATCAAGTGTTAGCTGCCGTCGCGACGTATTACGACAGGCTCATCGACTATACCACGAAGCAGCTCGCCGCGGCGATGGATGGACACAAGGCTCTTCCCAAGTTCAAGGATCCGCTGCCTGTCGTCGTGGCCGGTGGGACGACAAAGGCAAAAGGATTCGTGTCGCACTTCGAAAAGAAGCTGAAGGACAACGGTTTCCCGCTGCCTGTGAAAGAAGTCCGCCATGCTGCGGATCCCCTCCATGCAGTCGCAAGAGGCTGTCTAATCGCTTCTCAGATCTTGTAGAATTTACAGATCCTCCCCATCTATTTGGGGAGGATCATTTTCTGCTCTTATCGAGCTGTAGGAGCATCAGCCGTCGAAGCAAAATTTTTTACTGAATTTGGCTGTCTATTTTTAGAATAATGTTTAGCTTCGACGTCTTCAGTAAATCCATAATCAAGTATTACGACTCTGCCGTTGGGTGTCTTTCCCCAATGGTCCAAGACTGTTAAGTCTCCAAGCTTGAGTTTGCTCTTTCCTTTTTCTGCCATGTTATATGCTTTTTGAGTGAATTCATGTGCACGCTTGTTTAGAGTCATTCCTTTTTCTCGTGCAAATTTTGACACTGAAGATGCCAAGTCTTGGACGAACTCTTCCCAAGAAACGCCAGTTAGTTTCATAAATTCTGAGGGATCAGTCAGCGGCTTGACGAGATCAGAAGTTATCCATCTCCCCTGGTCATCAAAATCGTATATCTTTGCGGCAGTGTCAGCAGTCGCTGGGTCTGTATATACTTCGATTTCTGCTTTATTTTGGGAGATTCCCTTTTCATTTCTCGCTATTTTTAGGACCTTTTTTGATGACAAGACGAATGCAATTCTTGAGCTTCCTTGCCCTAGAGGTTCTAAATAGTTCATTGCATAAGCTTGCATGACCGACTCGTTCGGCAAGCTTTTGAGTTTTTCGATCTCAAATTTAGGCCCACCAAAACGTGTCTTTATCTTTCTCTTTGAACGAATTTTTTCGACCATTAGACACAAGTACTCATGCAACAGACTTCTGTTCATGCAGCTAAATATGCTAAGAGCATGTCGTTATACAGTGTCCTCTTTGTACCTCTCATTCGACATGATGAGAATCTACACAACGTCGAATGAGAGGTTGTTTAATCGCTTCTCAGATATTTTGAGAAGCAAGAGAAGATACATCAAATTCTGGGATCTCATGCTCCCACAACACAATTACTCTGTATCCTAAATCTCGTGCTACCTTAGATTTTATTTCATCTCGATCCCATACTTCTTGTGCAGTGATCTCCCTATATTTGTCATAGTGAGACGACTCATAAAGTCTGGGATTGAGATGCCAATAATTTCCATTCACTTCTATTAGAAGCATCATTGATGGAATGAAGATGTCAAATACGAAAGTCTTGTTGTCACATAACACATGATATGAGTGTGTGGCATCTGGATAGGCTGCTAAGACTTTCTCATATGCTTGTTTCTCAATTTTGCTTCTCATGACTGAATCGTCGCCATAACGAAATTTCCCGTCAATCCACATTTTTTTTGTAGATTGACTAATTCTATCCTTAGCTTCTTCCGTGAGAACGACTCCTTTTCGATTATTGCATCCACCACTCTCATAGAAATTTCTCTTAGATTCTCTCATCTTGTTCTTTGTTTCTTCTGAGACTGCGATGCCCTGTCGTGATAGACTCATTTTGAGTTTGGTTTCATCAGACCTCTTCTTGCCGCGGTTACTATTCGCAATTTTTTCATATTGAGATGCTATCTCTTCACGAGACATCTTCGATCTGACTTCTTTCCACGTTCTCTTTATCTGCTCGCGTCTTTCTGGCGAAACTTCTCTGCCGATTTGAGACTGTCTAATCTTTTCATTCCATTCGGGAGTGTGAGGGAATGGCCTTCCCCGCCGCGTATCACCAGATTGCCTTGCGATAGACTTTCTGACTGCCTGAATACATAGCCCGTATTCTTCTCCCAGCGCATTTCTAAGAATTTCGGTGATCTTGTTTCTTCCGATTTTAAACCTGACACGTATGTGCTCGATGCTAATTCCCTCTCTAAAGAGAGAACACATTTCGTCAATGTCTTTTTCGTCTATTTCGATTCGTTTGCCCATATCGAATACATATGTGGACAAGCTGTGAAAGATCTTATCAATGGATCGCCCTGTATTTATAATTGATGGATACAACCTCTTCTTGCGAAGCTTTAGCGCATATCCAACAATGTCCTCTCACGGGTATCAGATGGGAGGTTGTGTAGGCTTTCTGAAGTCACTTCAGAAGCTGTGTCGTGAATACCAGCCGTCTCGTGTCTATGTTACATGGGAAGGCGGTGGATCACAGAGACGCAGAAAGTTGTACCCAGAGTACAAAATGCAGAGAAAGCCGGGTAAACTGAATCGCTTCTATGAGGACGACATACCTGATACTGAGGACAACAAGAAGCATCAGCTCATCACCCTGCTCAACATCCTCAAGAACGTTCCTGTGTGTCAGGTCTACGTCTCTGATTGCGAAGGCGACGACATCGTTGCTTACCTCTGCAGGGGCCCACTCAGGTCCTTTGAGAAGGTGATCGTGTCGGCCGACAAGGACATGTATCAACTCCTCGACGATCGGACGAAGATCTACTCCCTCTACAGGAAGAAGTTCATCACTCCGGAGGATTTGTTCGAGGAATACAGGATCAAGTCACACAACTTCGCCGTCGCCAAGTGCCTCTGTGGCGACGACGGCGACAACGTCCCGGGGGTTAAGGGGCTCGGTTACAAGACCGTCTCAAAGAAGTTTCCCATGCTGGGATCAGACGACACGATCCTGCTGCAGGAAGTGATCGACTATTCTTCGTCGCATCGGACCGAGTCTGCGATATACAAGCGGGTCTCTGAGGAGGCCGAAGCGGTCCGAAGAAACTGGTATCTCGTCCACCTCGACGGAAGCATGTTGTCAGCAGACCAGACAAAGAAGGTTGATTACACAGTCGATACATTTGTCCCTACCGTCAGTAAGATGTCTTTCATCAGACTGTTAGTGAAAGAAGGAATAAACGACTTCGATCTCGAGGGTTTCTTCTATGACCTGTCGTGCATCGAGGGCCTGAGGCATGCCTCGGAGAGACAATAATGCTAGAAAATGATCACGGTAAAAATGTAGTTTCGTTCGGTCAATTTGGAAAAACCTTTCAGGAAAAGCTTTGTCAAGCACTCCTTGTCGACTCAAAGTTTGCCGAACAGATGATGGAAGTCGTCGACATCTCTTATTTCGAAGTCAACTATCTGAAATTCTTAGCTGACCGGTATTTCGCCTACTCGCGAAAATACAAGGTCTTTCCCACGTTGCAACTTCTTGTCACGATCATTCGTGACGACTTGAAGAGTGGCACCGACATCATCCTACGCGACCAAATCATAGAATATCTTCAACGAATGAAGTCGAACCCGGACCCAGGTGACCTTCAATTTGTCAAGGATAAGTCGCTGGAGTTTTGTCGCAAACAGGCTCTCAAGAAGGCGCTTGAGTCTGCAGTCGATCAGATGCAGGCAAACAAGTACGAGTCCATTGTCGAGACGATTAAGAAGGCAGTACAGGTCGGCACTGCACCGTCTGTGGGACACGACTTCTTCAACGAGATGGATGCCAGATTTACTCGTTTGAAGCGTGATACCATCCCCACAAGGATCCCAGAGCTGGACAAGAAGGAGATCCTCAACGGCGGCAGTGGCAAAGGTGAGTTGCTATGCGTCGTCGGCGCAAGCGGTTCGGGTAAATCACATTGGCTCACGATGATTGGCGCCAATGCCCTTCGAGAAGGCAAGAACGTATTACACTACACGTTCGAGCTGTCAGAGACTGCCGTTGGCATCCGATACGACTCTAACCTTTGCGACATGGATTCCAACGAGGTGATGGACCGCAAGGACGAGGTCAAGAAGTTCTACGAGGACAACCGACTAGGTCGGCTATTCATTAAAGAATATCCGACAAATACTGCATCCATCTACACGATCAAGTCGCACATCGAGCGTCTAGACCTAAAAGGATTCAAGCCAGACATCATTGTGATCGACTATGCAGACATTATGCGATCGACGAGACAGTTCGACTCCCTCAGACACGAACTCAAGCTGGTCTATGAGGAACTTAGAGGTCTTGCAATGGAGCTCGGAGTCCCGATCTGGACAGCGTCCCAGTCCAACAAAGAGGGTGCAAATGCTGAAGTAATCGATATGACCAACATGTCAGAAGCTTACGGCAAGGCAATGATTTGTGACCTGATCGTCTCAGTATCCAGGCGTCCTCACGAGAAGGCAAGCGGTTGGGGTCGTCTCTATGTCGCCAAGAATCGAGCCGGCCGCGATGGCATCGTGTTCCCGCTGAAGATGAACACTGCGAGAAGCAAGTTCGAGATAACGGGGGAGTCTGAGTCTCCTGACAGCGTCGGAGCCAGCGACGAGGAAGCACAGAAGAAAGCGCTGAAGGCCAAGTGGAAAGAGCTGAAGAACGAATTCTCAGCAGTCAAAATTGCTTCAAGCGAAGTTGTCGAAGCTTGAGCACATGTTGTATAGTTACTAGTCCCATTTGAATCGGAGAGATTTTTGATATGACAAAGTTTACTCAGGACAAATCTTTTGCGGCATCACTAGACTACTTCAAGGGAGACGAGCTCGCTGCTTCCGTCTTCGTTTCAAAGTACGCTTTGCGTGATGAAGACGGAAATCTCCTCGAGAAGACACCTTCTGACATGCACCTCCGCCTCGCACGCGAGTTCGCGAGGATCGAGGCGAAATATCCTAATCCGCTTTCTGAGAAGGAGATCTTCTGCCTCCTCGCTGACGTCGATCACATCGACGCTTCTGAACGAGATGCAATGACATTGGAGCAGCTTGCGTGTGAATCACGAGGTATTGGTGCGGTTGTTCCTCAAGGCTCTCCGATGTCCGCCATGGGCAATCCATACAAGCTTCAGTCTCTATCAAATTGCTTTGTAATCGATTCCCCGCAGGATTCTTATGGCGGCATCTTATTCACAGACCAGGAGCAGGCACAGATCATGAAGCGCCGCGGCGGGGTGGGATTCGATGTCTCCACTATTCGGCCAAAAGGCATGACAACTGCAAATGCCGCAGGAACCACCGACGGCATCGGTGTCTTCATGGAGCGTTTCTCCAATACCTGTCGGGAGGTTGCTCAAGGCGGCCGCCGCGGTGCTCTGATGCTTACAATCTCAGTGATGCATCCAGAGGTAGAAACCTTCATCAACATCAAGAGGGACCTGAAGAAGGTCACAGGTGCAAACATCTCAGTTCGTCTCACGGACGAGTTTATGAATGCGGTCAAGACTGATTCCGATTTCACGCTTCGTTGGCCAGTCGAATCCTCAGTCGAAGAAGCCAGAGTCACCAAGGTCGTCAAGGCCCGTGAACTCTGGAGTCAAATCATCGATGCGGCTTGGACATCCGCCGAACCCGGCCTTCTCTTCTGGGACACAGTCAAGAAGATGACACCGACTGAAGCATATGCATCAAAGGGCTATGCAAACGTCTCCACCAATCCGTGTGCAGAACTCATCCTGAGCCCATACGACTCTTGTCGTCTCCTCCTTGTCAACCTCACGAAGTTTGTCAAGGACGCATACCTGCCAACTGCATCATTCGACCTAGAAAAGTTCAAGTCGGTCTCTGCGAAGGCTCAGAAGCTGATGGATGACCTCGTCGACCTTGAGATCGAGGCGGTCGATGCAATCCTCGCAAAGATTGAAGCGGATCCCGAGTCACCGGCCGTGAAGAGGGCCGAGATAGAGCTGTGGCAGAAGATTCGCAAGGCAGCCAGCGGTGCCCGTCGTACCGGCTTAGGAATCACAGGCATCGGCGATGCATTGGCGTCGATCAATGTCGTCTATGGATCGCAAGAATCGGTCGACAAGACTGAAGAAATCTATAGGACGCTGGCACTTTCTGCTTATCAATCGTCTGTGGACATGGCCAAAGATCGTGGTGCATTTCCGGTCTACGACTGGAAGCTGGAGCTCGACAGTCCTTTCCTCAGGCGTGTCATGGATTCGGTCGACGCAGAATTTCTTGCTGCGTGGAAGAAGCACGGTAGGCGCAATATTGCCCTTACAACAACTGCGCCTGCTGGATCAGTCTCTTGTCTCACCCAGACCACAAGTGGTATCGAACCAGCATATCTCCTTTCCTACACCCGTCGTAAGAAGATCAATCCAAACGACACGGCGTCTCGCGTCGACTTCACCGATCAGCTCGGCGACAAATGGCAGGAGTACAAGGTCTACCACCACGGCTTCAAGAAGTGGATGGATGCCACAGGAAAGACTGACGAACAGATTG
>Ga0181343_1000343_pt1 | contig 21363 bp, 17 predicted proteins | sample Su13VDMLBSD_FD_130110 | JGI IMG/M metagenome (GOLD analysis project Ga0181343, IMG submission 130110) | Freshwater viral communities from Lake Michigan, USA - Su13.VD.MLB.S.D | ecosystem: Environmental > Aquatic > Freshwater > Lake | place: USA: Michigan | collected 2013-07-15 | reverse complement strand
CTCCGGCAGCTTCAACCCCGCATAGATATCCGCCGCCAGCGCCCGCTTCCCGAACAAACTCCGCGCCTGGCTCAAGATTGAATTCGCACTGATCGCCGCGGAATTCTGCTCCAGCTCCCCCGTGCCCGCCTCCGCCAACATCGCCCGCTGAAACTTCCCCACCAACTCCCTCGAGAGCACATTCGCCGACAACCCATCCACCTCCGCATCCGTCATCCCCCGGTAAGGACCGGTTCCACCCGGTCCCTTGCCTGTTCCCCCATTGGCCCGTGGGTGCAACCCACCCTTTCGGATCACTTCCCGCATGCTCCAGATATAATCATACACCGTCCGCTCCTTCAGCCGCAGTTGCGTGCTCGCCCGGAACACATTGAACACCTCCCGCAAGCACACCACCCCGGCGGGTTTGAGCCGCTTCGCCACCGTCGCATCCTCCGGGATCGGCTGCCCCGTCATCCTGGGATGAATGATCTCCCGGATCGCCTTCGCCTGCGCCACCTTCGAATCATTCACCTGCATGCTGATCGATAGCCGCTCCCCATTGATGATCGTCTGCAGATACCACGCCCCATCCCGCTCCCCGCGCCGCTTCCGCAACGTGAACCGCCGGCCCAGATACTTAAACTGCCACTTCGGCAACACCGCTTCTTTGATTTCCATAATGGTTTCCTTCTATTGGCCTCCCAGTGCAACTGGGTGATGTAGATTAGTGATGCGTGGCATGATGTAGATTATTTTGTCCAGCTTTGTCCAAGTTTGTCCAACTATTGACAACGCCCTAGTGATGCAAAAACCTCTGAATCCGTCAACGAGGAACTTAGAACCCCATGAATAGAAGCCCAATGAAACCAAAGAAAACCCCAATAAAATCAGGGCAATGATGTAACTGGAGAAAACTTGGAAGAGATGGTCGGGACGGTGAGATTTGAACTCACGACCTTCTGAACCCCGTTCACACCCGTCCCTTTGCAGTTGAGGCACTTCGGCCCCATGCTGCGCGCTTTGCTGCGTTTACGGGTTGCTCAGGATCATTTCCTTCTCCTCCCGTGTCCCTGCCTTGTTCAAGCGCCGCAATAGTGGGCTCGCCTGGCTGCCCGCGGCCACCGGTAAGATCGTCATCAGATAGTCCATCGCGTAACTATCCGCCAGCACCCGCTTCTCATCCTCCGTCAATGCCTGCGGCGGATTCGCCAGGATCTTCTCCGCCATCTCCCGCACCGCCAGCCGCGTCACCGCCCGCTCCTGCAGCACCGGCTCCGCCCGCTTCCGGTCGGCGTCATCGATGCCCCGGCTGCTCACCTTGATCCAGCGCCCCAGCAAATTATTCACCACCGGCGCATTCAAGAACTCCTGCACCTCACCCTCCGGCGCATCATACAGGCTCTGATCCCGGAAGCGATGAATGATTGACCCTCCTAACTCATTCCACGAATACTTTGCCAGATCCCACCGCGCCTGCGCCCCGCGCGCCTGGAACACACTCGGATCCAGCACCTCCCGGCCCATGAAAGAATCATACGGATTGCGCCCCTGAATTTCATGCGCCACCCACGCGCTGCCCACCTTCCACCACGCATTACCGCCCGGGATCTGCCCGCCCACCCGGTTCACCGCTGTCTGCCCTCGGCCCGTGATCGCCGTCGTCACCAGCCCGTGCATCAGCCGCGCCGGCTCCCAAAGAGGCAAACGCAGATACGCCACCTGCTTCTGCTCCTTGTTCGCCCAGCCCAAGGGAATCACCAGATAATTGCTCAGATCATAATCCGGGATGCTCGCATACTCCTCCTCGAGATCATCCCCCAGAAAGCCCAACGTCGCCAGCGCCTGCGTGATGCTCGGCAGCATCACCGCCGTCGCCACCTTGCCCGTGAAACTCAGCGGATTCTCCTTCGCACTCTTCGCCAGGCTGCGGATGCCCTCCTTCCACGGATTGAAGAACATCATCAGCAGATCGATGCGTGACGCGCTGGCGCCCTTCTGCAAGAAATCAGGTGAACCCGCCCGCTCCCGCACGATCTCCCGCTTCTGCCACTCCGGCATGCTGGCATGCGTCCGGTCCAGATACAGCATCCCCGCCAGCTTGTTCACCCGTTCAAACGTCTGCCCCAGTTCCTTATACGTATTCCAGAAACGCACCAGCTTGCTCACCTCCCGTGATTGCTTGTCCCACATCGCCGGATCCAGCCCGAACGCCTGCAGCTTCTGCTCGAATTCATTCTCCGCCGCATCCAGCCCCTTGTAAGACGCCCGGCTGATCAACATCTTCCGCTCCAGCGCCCGCTCCGCGTTCACATTCTTCACCCGCGCCTTCAAGCTCGCCCGCGCCGCTTTGACTGCCGGCACAAACACCCGCGCGTAATCGATCGGCCCCGCCTTCGGCATCATCATGATCCAGCCAAACGTATCCCGTATAAAATTCACCGGCCAGAACGCATAATTGTGCTGCGTATAGAGCCCCTTCACGAAACCGTTCGCCTCGATCGCCGCGGCCTCCAGCAGATTCTGCACCGGATTCGCCTGGTTCAAGCTGTCCGCCATCACCTTCGGCACATAGTAAGCCTGCGGCCGCCCGCCCTCCATCACGATGATCGTCCCCACCTTATCCGTGTTACGCTCCACCGGCACCCGGCGCTTGCCGTCCCACGTCGTATCCGCTGGCCGGATCATTGTCGGATCCGCCTGCTGGATCACTTCCACCGTCGCCCGCTTCGCCTGATTCCGATACGCCGCACTGATCAGGCTCAACGCCTTCAGCACCGTCGCCGTCGCTGGCTGTTTGATATCCCCGAGGTTACCCACCTGCTTATAGATCGCCGCGCCCGTCCCGTTGCCAAACGAATCATCCAGCAACTGATCAATCCCCGCCTCCGCCTTCCCCTTGATCGCCGCAAACGTCGCATAGAACACCCGCTCATCAATCGCCTGCTGCAACTCCGGGCTCGTCAACCCGCTCGACCGCAACAACTCCACCACCTGCGTCTCGTACAACTTGCGAAAAGCCCCGTGCGCACTGTTCAGCGCCTGCCATGCCGGCTCACCCATCTGCTTCCGCATCTCCTCCAGCCGCTCCAAACTCGTCTTGCTTGTCCACCCCATCGGATTCGCCAGGTTAAAGCGATTGTTGATGATATGCTGATGAAACATGAACTCGCCCAGATCGTTCCAATCCAGATTCGCCGCCACCAACGGCACCCCCACCTCGCGATTCATCCGCCCAAGGAAAAGCTCATGCTCACTGGCCCGGTAAAGGAAGCTCCCGATCGCCTCCCGCGCCCGGCCCTCCACTGCACCGCCCGCCTTCTTCGCCAGCCGATACACCGGCCCGAACCGCCGGTCCACATGATACAGCACATTATCCAGCCAATCCGTCGCCGACTTCGCCCAGCGCCGACCCGCTTGCGCCAGACTCGCCTCGTTGTCCGCCTCCCACGAATTACGCAGGGATTCCACCCGCTCCTTCATGATTGTGCCGCTCTTAATGCTGTTCTGGATCTCCTGCCACAGCTTCGCCACCTCGGGCTTCCGCTCCATGTACGCCAGCAACGCCCGGAAATACTTCGGCGCCCGCTTCTCCATCGCCGCCGGATTGTTCAGGAAGATCGAAAACGCCTCCGCATACATCTCCTCGGAAGGTTTGAAGTAATCCTCCATCTTCTCCGTCCCGCGCCACCACGCGATCAATGGCTCCAGCTCCGCCTTCAATTCCTTCAGATCCAGCAACCGCCGCTTCTCCATCTCCGCGCGTAACAATTCCTGGAAGCGCTGCCGGATCTCCGCCACCGTCGGCGCCCGCCCGCTCACCTTGCGGATCGTCTTCTCCGTCCGCCTCGTCCCCGTCTGCTCCCGGCGGCCCATCGCCGCGATGCGCTCATCAATGACCCCCTTCATCGCCGCCTTCAGGATCTCCTTCTTCACCGCGCTGTCCTGCTGCGCAAACCACAGATACAGCTCCGGCATGGACTCCCGCGCATCCATCCCCAGCAACCGCTTCACATCCTCCACCGTGATCCCCACGATGCGATATTCCGGCTCCTCCACCATGATCGTCTCGATGATCTCCTGGATAGGGCCCAGCTCCTCCTTCAGTTGCTTCTCCGCCTCCCGCTTCAGCGCCGCCCGCTCCGCCGGCGTGATCGGTTTACCCGTCCCGCCCGGCTCCGTTGGAAGAGTATGCTTCAGGAAATTCTTCAGACTCGCGATGCGGCCCAGCAGATTCCCCCGCCCGCTGATCATCCCCTGCGGCAGATAATCCACCAGATGCCCGATCTCATGCGCCAGCACCTTGCTCGCCACCAGCGGATTCTCCCGCTTCGCCTTCTCATACGCCTGCTCCAGCAGATACTCATACCGCTCCCGCGTGATGCTCGCCAGCTCCTCCTCGCTCTCCGCCACATTCCGCGCATACTCCTCCGCCTCCGCCATCAGCGCCTCCTTCTCGCTGGAAGTCAGCAGATCAAACAAATCCCGCCGCAACTCGATGCGCCCCTTGCCCATCGGAAAGAACACACCCAGCGCCCGCCCACCCAGCACGCGAATCCGCTCCTTCAACTTCGGATACTGCCCCCCCATCAAATCCCGCGCCATCCGCACCAGCTCCGGGAACTCAATCGGCAGAGCCGAATACTCCCGATCATCCGCCACCGACTGCGCCGGCTCCGTCCCCAACGGCCCACCTGGATAAGCACTCGCCTTCTGCCCATACGCCGTGCGGCCACCCCCGAACATATCCCCCTGCCGCGCCTCACTCTCCGCCTTATCTCGAGCGCGCTGCTCCTGCTCCGCCTTCACCCGGTCAAAATCCGTCGCCTCATCCTGCGCCAGCTTAAACTCCTCCGTCTGCTGCGCCATCAAATCCCCCTGCTTCTCCATCGCCCGCAACTTCGGCCCGGCCCCCTTCTGCGTATTCTGTGTATTCTGCGGTTCACCCTCTCCCGTCTCCCACTCCCCAGATTGCCCCGCCTCCGCCACTGCCTCCACGTAGAACACGCTCCCCTCCGGCATCACCTGCCGCCCAAACTTCACCCCATCATCCAGCGTCACCTCGCCCGTATCCGGATCCACCGCGGAAACCTTCAACACCTCCGTGCCCTGCTTCAGCTTATCCCCCACCACCAACTCATTCGTCCGCACCTCCTCCTTGCCTGGACGCTTCACCTGGGCTCGCTCCCACGCCTCCAGCTGCTTCGCCGGCACCTCATACTTCTGCGCCACGAACTCCTTCAACTTCGGCAACAGATCCGCCTTGCTCCGCGTATTACTCAGATCGATGTCTGCATTCCCCGTGATCTGGATCGCCGCCCGCCGCCTGGCCGATGCCATTTCCTTCTGCCGCAAGATCCGCGCCTTGATGCTCGCCGTCCCCTGCTGCCCGCCGAGGCTGCTCGATTCATCATAAGCGATCTCCGGATTCTGCACCCACCCCTCCTCCAACCCATACTGCAAAATCAGCTTATCAAACTCCCGCGCCCGCTCGCGAAGCGTCCCCTCCACATCCACCGCTTCCACCTTCTGCCCGGGCTGCACCTTCAACTCAAACCCCGGCGGTAAAACAGAATTGCGCAAAGCCCCCATCGCCTCCTCCTGCGAAGCCGCCGGCCCCCGCTTGGCCTTTGCTTGCTCGCCAGCAGGTGCAACCTGCCCGGTTTGGCGATTCACCGGCACACCACCCCGCACCACCACCTCCCGCGAAGTCTGCGATGGCACATTCGCCCCAGGCACCACCTGCTGCTCCTCCACCACTGGCTCTTGTGCAGTTTCAGTTCCGGCCCCAGATTGGCCCGCCGGTGCAACCGGCTCCTGCCTTTCATCCTCCTTCCGTGTATTCTGCGTATTCTGCGGTTTACTCAAAATCCCCGCCCCACCCCCCATCAATCCCCCCACCGTTCCCCCCACCGCCGCACTCCGCGCCACTCCCTTACCCGCTGGCCGCTGCGGATCATACCCCGCCACATCAGACGCAATAACATTACTCGCCAGTTGCTCCAGCCCCTCCTGCGCCGACTCCCGCAACGCCCCCTCGCGCGCCGCCTTCAGCACCACGCGACCAAACGCCTCCGGCTTCACCCCCGCCTCGCGCACCTTGCGGATGATGCTCCACAACCGCGGCCCCACACCGATCAGCGCCTCACTCAACCCGCCCACCGCCATATTCCCGAGGAACGCCACCTCCGCCTGCGTCTCCGTGCCGCCCAGCTCCTGCGCCTCCTGCGCTGCGTCCTCCGCTGCCCCCAAGCCATACTGCACCCCCGCCACTCCCGGCCCGATGCCTGGAATCGCACTCAACGCGATCACCGGCCCCGTGCTGCCGATCCCCGCCAACACCTCCGACTTAAATTCCTTGTCCCTCGTCGGGTCAACCGTCGGCGCCCCTGCCACGATCCGCCGGCCCATCTGCGCCACCGCGCTCCGGTCCAACCGCTCCGCCTGACTGCCGAACTGCTTGCGATACTCCCGCTGCCAGTCCGCCAAAGTCTCCTTCGGCACATCCGCCAGTTGCAACAACGTCGTGTTCGCATCCACCCCCTTCGGGAACGCCTGCCGATTCACCTCCGCCAACTTCTGCGCATAGAACTGCGGCTCATTCAACTGCTCCGTGCTCACCATGTCCACGCCCCGCGCCACGCCCTCCACCGATTTCCCCACACTCTCCACCGCCCCCTTCGCGATGCGCGCTGGCGCCTCATAAATCCCCGCCGCCTGCTTATCCTCCTCCGGCCCGGCCAGCGCGCGCTCCTGCCGGCGGATCTGCGCATCCTGCCCCAGCTCACTCTCATACCGCGCCCGCGGATTATACTTGTCGTACAACTCGCCAGCCGCTTTGGAAATCTCCTCCGCCGACATCTCAGCCGGGAAACGCACCCGCCCCACATCAGGGATATTGACGATTGCCATGGTAATTATTTTACCAGTTTGATGCCGCGTGTCTTGATATCGAAATCAAACACCTCATCAGCCCCAGCCGCCGGCGCTGCTGGCTTCGGCGCCGCTGGTTTGGTAAATCCCTGCATATACTCCATTGCCGCCTTTGGATCCTCCATCTTCATCAGCAGATAGGTGTTAAAATCAAATTTCCCTTTCTTCCGGGAATTCATCAGCTTTGTCCGGAACTCCACCGCCTGCTCACGCATGTCCTGACTTGGCAATGCTTGCACATATTTCTCAAATGCCACCTCATCCTCACCGTACAGTGAGCTATCATTTGGAAGCTCCGCCCCCGGCTGCTTGCGGTCGGAGTTAAGAATGGTCCTGCCTAGACGCAGGAAATTCGCGCCCGTACGTGGATCTGTGATAAACTCCTCCTTCTCCGGCTCCTCCGGCGCCCCATACTCAATCCCCCCGATCTTCGCACTCTTCGGCACGAAGTTAGGCGGCAACACCGGCCGATCCTTCGGCAGCACCTCCTCCCCCAGCGCCTGCAAATCCGCCGGGCTCTCCATTTGATACCCCTCCGCCTGCGCGATCCCCGCCAGCCCCCGCAGATCCATTGGCCGCTGCTGAAACGCCATGCCCGGGTCCCGCATCGGCGCCGGCGCCTGCTGCCCCTGGCTCCGCTTCAATATCTCCGGCAACGCCCGCGCATTCCCCTGCTGCACCGCCGCCCGATTCCGCTGCTGCGCCAGTGATTCCCGCAACTGCTCCATCTGCAACGCATTATACTCCCCCCGCTGCTTCCGCTCCGCCTCAATGCGCTCCAGCTCCTTCCCCCGCACCAGCCCCCGCAGATCCGGCAACCCCATCGCCGTCGTCTGATCCGGCTCCATGCCATACGCCGCCTTCGCCAGCGCCTGCAACGCCTTGAATTCATCGGACTCCCGCTTGCGCTCCTCCCGCTGCCGCTCCATCTGCTGCCCCATCGCCGCGAGCCCCTGCCCCAAGCCCGAGCCCAGACTGCCCAAGCCCTGCATGAGCATCATCCCGCTTTGATCCGACACACCTGGATTATATGCCATAAAATTTCTTAGTTAAGTGCCTGCGCTTAAATGATGCCGCTCGAGCTGCTGCTGCCCGTGCCCAGTTGATACGTCTTCCCCGTCGTGCCCTTGTTAAAGAACCCGCCCTGCATCGCCCCGCCCAAGATATTCCCGAACGCACCCAACCCGCCCGACACCAGCCCCGCCTGCCGATTCCCCGCCGCGATGCCCTGCGCGCTCGCCGCATTCGCATTCGTGTTATACAGATCCTGCGAGTAACTGTTGAACGGATCAAAATACTGCGGCCCCGCACCCGCCCCCACACTCTGCCCCTGCCCGATGATCGCCTGCGCCGCCGGCATGGAACCGCTCGAGCGCCCCGTGATCTGCAAGAACGGATCCCCATACAACGCTTGATCCTGCGAGATGAGCCCCTGCGCCAGTTGCTGCGCCTCCCGCCGGCGCCGCTCCTGCTGGCTCTGCAAGTAATACGTCTCCGCTCCCGCGCCACTCAGTCCCGTATCCCCCAGCCGACCGCTCGCCGCCTGCCGGAAAGATTGCTGGAACTGCCGCTGCTCGAACGGGTCCAGCCCACCCGTCAGTTGCTGCTCCGCCTGATCCATCAACGTATTACGCAGTTGCGTCTGCCGCGGATTCGCCGCCTGCAACGCCTCCAGATACTTCGGCCCGTACTTCGCGATGCTGTCCGCCTCGAACTGCCGCTGGCGATTCTGGCTCTCCTGCGTCAGCGCATCCACCTCCGGATTGATATCCCGGATCAGATCCAGCAACCCCTCACTCCGCTCCGTCGGCACCAAGCGAGAGCGCGTCTGATAATACCCGCCCTCCGTCCGCATCTCCGGCTGATAATTCATCCGGTTACCCTGCAGCATATTCTGATACTGCTGCGCCGTGATCTTCTGCCCCGTCTGCGCATTGATATAATCCCCCGTGCTCACCTGCGTGGCCGGCACGAAATCATTGTAATACTCCAGCTTCTCCCCGCCCTCCTGCCCCTTCAGCAAACCCCGCAAGCTCGTCAGGTTCAGTTGCTGATACCGCGGCTGATACTCCGCCTCCAGCGCATACTGCCGCCCCGCCGTCTCCTCCTGCGCGCGCAACGTGTCCGTGATCTCACGATACAGATCCCGCGGCGCAAACGACGCCGCATCCCCGCCGGCCATGCTCGCCGCTGCGATACCACCACCCGCACTGATTGCGGCCGCTCCTAAGACTGCTCCTGTTGGCATATTAAAACCCTTTCAAAATTCCGACTTGTTTCGTGCCTGGATGATACGTGATCAACGCCTCCGCGATATCGACCAACTGCTCCCCATTCGATAACCGCCCCTTGAACTGCCCCGGCGCATACCCCGCCGCCACCGCCCAAGTATTATACAGCTCCTGCGCCTTGAACGGTTGCACCCCGCCCATCTGCAGTGCCACCCCCAGCATCCCGTCATGCAGCACATCCTCCCCATGATGATCCTCCCGGCCCGCATGCAGTTGCTTGTGGAACGCCTGCCCCGTCTCCCGATACCGGTCCGCATTCTTATACGCCCACTGCTGCACCGTCAGCTCCACCACCGTCGCCCCCTCCGGCTTCCCGCCCTTCAGCCACAGATGCGCCCGATGAAACGCCTGATGAAACCCCACCGCAAAGGCATAGTGCATGCTCGCCGGATTACTATCCGGGCACAGCGAATACAGCCGCGTGGCGTCCGTATGCAGAAACATCCACTCCACCCCCAGTTTACCCGCCGCCACCGCCTTCGCCCCGCGACACGAATTCAGCAGACAAGTATGCACCTCGAACACCCCCGCCAACGTCCGCTGCAAAACAAACACCCCCACCACGGTAGGGCAAAGGTGCTCCTTTGCCCTGACTTCACCCCCGCCTGCGCCAGCGGGCCCCTGCTCCCTCACCACCTTTAAGAAAATCCGCGACCCATCATCCAGCCCCTTTGCATCCAGCGCCGTCACCCCATCCGGGCACACCGCCCCGATCACCTCCGGCGCATTCAGCACCTGGTTGATCAACCCATGATCCCGTGTCATCTCAATTCTCATTCTCTTGTCTTCACATAGGCCCCCAGGTGCAACCTGGTCACCACCCCCTGCTTGCCCGGAACCGCACCTTAAAATCCCCCGCCGCACTGATCGCGCTCGGCGCCCCCATCGATGTCTTGTTCACGATATACGGCGCCCCGTACGTCGCCGCGATATAGTTCCACCCCAACTGCGTCAGCGACTTCCACGTATGATCATACCGATAAGCGTAGCTGCTGTTCGTGATCCCCTGCACATCCACCTCATCCCCTGCCACGTAATTCAACGTGCTGCCCTGCGCCACTAGCACACACTCCATGCTCGCCGGCATCAGCCCCAGCTTGTGCGAATCCGTGAACGCCTGATTGCTCGCCAGCGCACTGATCGCCGTATCCGTAGGCGATTGGAATTCCCCCTTGAACATGTAGCTTGTGACACTCGTGATCACACTGCCGCTCACCAGCGCCTCCCCGAGGAACACCCGCTGCTTCTCCGCTGCCGCCGCCCCATCCCCCAGATACATCTTCATCCGGTTTATCAGGAACGTATGCGCCCCGCTGCTGATGCTCGCCGCATCATCATTCACGTAACTCGGCTGGCTGGTCGTGTACCCATACGTGATCGCCCCCGTGCTGCTGTCCCGGTCCACGAAGAGATAATACGTCGCATTGCTCGTCGGGATCGTCCACGCGCTCGCCGCATCCGCCGTCAGCCGGTGCACATAATCCACCGCGCCAGACACATCAAAACCCGCCGCCAGCACCACCACCAGCGGATCACTCGTCGTCGCCTTCAACGTCACCGCCTGCCCTGAGTAAGTCAGCAACACTGGATGCCCATTGCTATCCACCGGCCCGCTCAACACCGTCTGCCGCACACTGGTCACCACCCGCGCCGATGCTGGCACCACCGGCGTGATCAATAAAAACACATCCAGCGTGGCATCATAGATGAACCCAAAGATCTGGCTGGTTACAATGTCGCCCGATTCCAGCGCCGTATTGCCCTGCTTCCGCAACGCCTTGGCCCCCAGCCCGTCAATGTTCACCGTCGTCGCGCCCGTCACATCAAAATTCGCCTTCGCATACACTGGACGGCCACCCATGTTGCTGTAGGAGTAGATCGACGGAAAACCTGTCGTTGTGCCCCCGGTCAGCACAAACGCATTGGCGCTCCCTGTAGCGGTCAGATACCGGCTTGGCGGCTCCGGGCTCACGCTCAACAGTTGGAGATAGGAATTGGTCACATCCCACCGTAACAATACATACTGCCCCGCCAACAAACGCCCCGGCTGCAAATCCACCCCTAACGTCTCCCTGATCGGCCGCGCCGCCCACGCGCCCCCAGGTGACGCTGTTACTGTCACATTCACCGTGCCGCTGGTGTTCGTCGCGTTGACCTGATAGCACAACATCGTCCCCTGCACTGGGGCCGCCAATCCGCTCGTGATCGCCACCGCATGCGCATTCGCCGTCCCGGAATCCGTCCCCTCAAAGAACGCCCCAAAGTTCTCCACCTTCGCGCTCGTCACCGCCCGGTCCTCGATCTGGCTCGTGCTGGCCGACCCGCTCAACGCGATCGTGATATAGTTCGCCAGGTTCAGTTTCCCTGTCGTGATCTTCTCCGCCAGGCTGAACAACTTCCGCGCCGTTACTGCAATGCTTAATGCCATAAAATTAGTTCCTTAAACTAGATGATTCTGCCATCCCGATAGGGCCCATCCCCTGCCTCCAGCCCCACCATCGCCAGCTCGCACCGGCCCGTCGTGTTCGTCACCCGCACCTGCAAATACAGCCCCTCCTGATTCACCGGCAGCCGCTCCATCACCTCCTGATGCAGATCCAGCGCCACACCCGCCTCACCCAGCGCCATGCCCGCCGCCGGCAACACCACACTATAATCCCCGCGATACGGTGTCAGGAAATCATCATCCTCATTCACCGGATCCCACGCCGCCTGCCCGGCCGGCCGCACATAATCCGTCCGGCTCAACGTCTGATCCGCCAGTTGCGCCGTCTCCTCCGCCACCCCATCCGTCAACGTCGCCAGCGAATACGTCGGATTCCACGTCCGCAAACCCACCTTCACCCGGTTGTAACGCTTCAAGTCCGCCTCCCGGCACAAATACCCCCGCGTCACCACCTCATCCTCGATGTCGATCGTCTCGATCACCGACCCCGTATAAAACTCCACCCACGCCCAGCTCCCCGAGCCATACGCCCCGCTGGTTGTCGCCGGCGCCCCGTTGATATTCACTGTCGGCACCGTCCCGTTCGTGCTGATGAACCGGCAGCCCGACCCCGGGAATGGATTCCCATTATCCGCGATCCCCACCGGTACCTTCGTTGTGTTCGGCGCTGTCCATTCCTGATTTGGAATGGTTACCGGCTTATACGATGGCGTTGTGCCGGCAAACCGGAAGATGTCCGACCACGTTGCCCCGCTCACATTCCAGTTCCCGCCCACCGTGCTGGAGGAATTCACCGCCGTAACCACCGTGCCCCCGTTCACCTGGCACGTCTGCCCCACCGCCACGCTCGCCAGAATCAGCACCTCCACGTAAGGATCCTCCACCGTCCGCACCACCTCATCCTCGAAATCATAATTATACCGGTGCAACCACCCATCCGTCCCCAGATAGATCAATGTCTCCTGCTCCAGCACCGGCGTCGTCAGCCACGCACTCACCACCAGCGGCTCCGCCTCATCCACCCCCGCCCACGCCCCCTGCTCACCCGCCTGCGTATCAAACACCATCACCCCATTACACACCCCCTCCGCCGTCACCTCGCGCAAGCTCGCCCCCACCGGCTGCCCCGTCACCCCGTAGAACCGCACATAATTGTTCACCGCCGTGAACTCCATCCCCCCGTAATAATTCACCGTGTCATTCGCCAGATAGATATCCACCGCACCATTCCCCTGCGCATACCGATACGTCGCCCCCGCCGTCACGCTGAGCTGATAATACTGCACACTCTCCCCCGTCACCGGGTCCGTCGTCGCCCCGCCCGTGCTGTACGTATGCCCGTCCGTCACCAGCTCCGCCCCCAGCACATCCGCGTCATCGAGCGGCACCGCCATATAGATGAACCCATCAAAATACGTCCCGCGAATGTTGCTGATATACTGCCGGTTCACCCGCGCCAACGTCACCGGCATGTCATCCGTGAGCGCCTTCGCCTGCGCCTGCACCTCGTTCAACTCCGTCAGTTGCAAGCTCACCATGCTGTTCTGATCACTCCACCAGAAGAGCTGCCGCCCCACCCGCACCACGCTGAAAGGCGCCGCACACCCATACTGCTCCGTTACCAGCAAGGGCCCCACCGCCGTGCTCAAATCGCCCCCAATGCCCGTCACCTTCCACACACTGCGATCCTTCAGGAAGATCAGCGTGCTCTCATCGATCGACGCGATGGCCCGGAGCCGGTCATTATCCCCCTGGTTGATCCGGCACGTGTTCAAGATCGGCACATACCGTGTGTAATCCCGGATATCACTCACCGCCACCTGATCCCGATCCACGATCAGCATCAAGCGGTTCGCAAAGTAGAACCCGAACGAACTCCGCGGGATCGGGTCCGTCCCCGTCCCCTCCGTTGTCTGCGTGATCACCTCGAAACCGATATCCAGATCCCGGCACGCCAACGGATCCGCATCCGGCCCCCGCAACAAGATCAGCGTGTTATCGCACTGCACGAACATCGCGAAGGTATCCGCCGTGATCGTCACCCCCGCCGGCAACGGCACACTCGTCGCCACCGTGTTCGGCCGCGTCTTCCAGATCGCCCCCTCCGCCGCGATCACCAGCCACCGCTGCTCATCCGTCCCGTCAAAGAACTCCGCCGCCCCATACACCTCCGTGAACGGCGTCACCCCGTCCGTCTTCATCCAGCGACACATCTGGATGCCTGGCCGCGTCTCCGCCCGCCCCTTGCGAAAACGCTTGTTCTTGGCGCTGCACACATACCCCTCCGCGAGCTGCCACGGCGCCAGCCGTTCATTCACCCCGATGAAAAACGCATCCCCATCCCCCTTGGGTGTTTCATCCAGCTCGCCATATGTCCGAAACCGGTTCATTCCCCTTATTCGCCTGTCAGTGTACCCGCCCAGTGCGGCTGATTGCCTGCGTTATCCAGCTTCGCCTGCCACGCGGCCTCTTCCGCCTCACCCCATTCGCCCGTCTGCTTGGCCGTCTCGCGGATGCGTTGGATGAAATGCCACAGATCGCTCCCCGCCTTGATCACCTGCGGCGCCAGTGAAAGAATTGTTAAGATCGGCATAAAATTCCTCGTTACTTGATTGCGGTTAAATGTTGCTGCGTCTCCCGCACAATGGCCTCCAGCGATGCCAGTGCCGAAATCAGATTCGCCTTGTTCTCCGGGCTTCGATTCCGCTTATACGCATTCTTCACATCCGTCGCGCTCTGGATCACCGAGATCCCGAAAGGCTGCGTCTTGCCCCCCACCGTCACCTTCGCCCGCAACTTCTGCGCAAACGCATGCACCTCCGGCACCTTCTTCTTCACCAGTTCCTGATTGTCGTGTTCCAGCTTCAGGAACGTGTCGATCGTATCAAACGCGATGCTCAGGCTCTGCTCCGCCCGCACCACCACCGGATCATGCCCCGGCGCTACCGAGGCACACCCTGTCATCATCAAAAGCGCCAGGCACAAGCTCCAGCGCACCATCATGTTCATCAGTTTCATCTTCATTTTCATATTATGTTGCCTTCCGGAACGTGCAGTTCTCCCGGCACCGCCGCAGTTCCGTCGTTCAATCGTTCATCGCGTTCGTGTTATGATCCAGCGCCAGCTCCAGCTTGTTGTTCGTCTCCTGCTGCTGCTCCACCAACCCCGTCAACGCCTGCTCATGCTTGCCCTGCTCCGCCTTCAAATCCGCCACCAGCGCATCATTCCGCGAGGTTTGATGCATCAACGCCTTCCACGCGAACCACAGCAAAACGCCCAGCGCCAGCAGGAACAGAAAGCGATCGCTCTGCTCACTCAGCACTTTAACCAGCCCTATGCCCTCGTTCATCTGCGCCTCTTCAGTTAGATTAGTCATAAGCTGATTGCCACGGGGTCAATCTGTTGTTCACTGCTGCCCATTGCGCCGTCCCGTTTCTCGTAGCGCGGGCCAAATTGATTTACTTTCCTTCCAACACCGCTCCCGCCAGTTCCTTCGAGAGCACCACATTTACCGGCCACCGCTGCTCTTTCATCACCCACTTCCCCACAATCGCCGGCGTATCCTTCAACGTCGGATGATACCGCCGGAAACACGCCTCATCCGCCTGGTTGATCCCGATCGCCCATTCATCCCGCTCCAGATGCTTGATCAGCTCACCCCACCACATCTGCGGCGCCCCCGCCTGCTTCGTCCACGGTCCATCCGCATTCACCCTCTGCAACTCCGTCAGATCCGTGCTCGTAAAATAAAGGATCGTCTTCATGCTTGACTTACCAAAGAGCATACCGCGCATTGATGTTTGCCCGCGCCGTCGTCTGCACCCCTGCACTGATCACGCTCCCGTAGATCACCGACTCCTGAAAATCCACCTGCGCACAAAACGTGTCCGCCACTGCCCGCGCACCCCAAGTGAACCCGCTGCTAGCGCCTGAACTTGGATTTACTGTCGTATCGGTCCCGTTGTTTCGGCTCCACGTCGAACTCGCCCCATTGAAGATAAACGTGCCCAAATTCCACGCCGCCAGACTGAACCCCGTGATGTTTGCTCCCGGCGCACCGGAATACATTGCGAAGATTGGTGAAGAACCCGTAGTGATAAGCGATTGTGTAACACCACCACCGCCGCCGAAAATGCCATCCCCCGATGTCCATGCCTGCTGCGCAAACACATGAAATCCGGTGGATGCTGCACTGATCGTGAACAACACCCCCAGCTTGTCATTGCTCCCGTCGAACCGCGCACACGCCTTCCCGTTCGCCCCTGTGATCAGTGAGCCAGACGACACGATCTGCGGCTGATTCGCCGTCGTCGCCTGCGTCAAGTCCCGCGCATTCCCGCTGTCGTCATACACCGTCACCACAAATCCATCCGTCCCGCTGCAAAACGTCAGCAACGTCGCCGTATCCAGCTCATTGCTCACCACCGGGATCGCCAGCGTCGTGCTGTCCGAGCTGCGCCGCACCAGTATCTTGTCATTCGTCGCCGCCGCCCGCAGCCGGTACGGGATGCTCCACCCCGCCAGCGCACTCCCCAACCCCGTCTCATCCATGAAAAGCGTCGTGGCCGGCGGTGTCTCCGCCGCTTCCCGCTGCCCGAACAAGGGCGCTGATCTGGCTATTGGCGCTAACATACCTATGCTACAAAAGTGAAAATCACACTGTTCAACACCGTCACTTCCACCCCCGCATCAGTCGTCACACTCACCGTCACCGGCCCGTCATACCCGCCCGTGTTCGACACAAAAAACTCCAGCTCTGTGCTGCCGGCCAGCATCGTCTGCGGAGTCACGATCTCCGCCTGACTGATCCCGTTGTTGCTGATGCTCAACACCGTATCCACCAACCGGGATGCACTCAGTGTCGCGATCACCGACCCCGCATTCCCATTCGTCACCACATCACTGCCATTGATTGCCAGCCCTAACGTCACCACCACCTCACCACCCTCGCCTGCCCGGGTGCTCAACAACGGTGCCGATCTGGCAAGTGGCGCAAGCATGGTTGTTATATTGGCCCGCCGGTGCAACCGGCTCAGTTCTGCAGGATCCCATACCGGAATTTCAGATCCGTCGTCGCCGTGTAGGTCGGCGTGCCCACAGCCACCACCGCCGCATAAAGCGTCGTCGCTGCCCCCTTCAACACGATGTTCAACCCGCTCAACGTCGCCACCGCCTCTCCCGCGATCGTCACATAATCCGCCGCCGCCACCGTGATATGCCCCAGCACCTTCGTGATATCCGTGCTCCAGGCAAACGCCGCGTTATCCGTGATCGTCGCCGCCGCCGGATCACTGTCGAAGATGATGATCTCCAGCGCCGCCTTCTGGTTGCCCAGGTCCGTGATGCTGATGCTCTCCAGCAACGCCGTCCCGCTCGCCACCCGGAGCGCGCTTGCCAGCGTCTGCTTGCCCCCCACCGCATCCCCCGCCGTATATGCCGGGCTCGTGCTCACCGTCGGCGTGATATCGATCACATTCGCGATGCCCCCAACCTCGCCCAGATGCGCCTCGCCCGCGGCCCCCACCGTCAGCAACCGCCCGCTCGTATCCACCAGCACCGGCAACGTCTGCCGTGTCGTTTGCTCCTGCGCCGTTACACCCGTGATTTGAACTGGTCCCATAAATTTCTCTTTCTGTTGGTTAACGTGTAGCTACCTCTGTTTTGAGCCGTTGCTGGTTCACCCCTGTCAACTGGCCCGTCTCGCGATCCAGCAGACTCCCCGCCTTCTGCAACTCCAGCACCGCCTTCTCATTCTGCCCATCCGCCAGATACTCCCCATACAGCGCCTGCTGCAGATACCGCTTGAAAATCAATGGGATCTCCACCTGCGTCCACTTCTCCGGATCCGTCACCGGATCTTCCCCCGCCGCCGTCGCTGTGATGCAATCGTAGAAATTACCCGGCACCCCCGTCTCGAAATAGATTTGATCTCCCACCGCGTATGCCGTCGTCGCGCTGTAATGATCCCCCTTGAGCACCGGTGCCTGGATGCGATACCACAGGTAAACCCACGGCACATCCTTCACGATCTGCACCCCGTTCACGCTCTCCCAATACTCCAGCGGCCGCGCGTCATAACCTTTGTAGGGATCCTTGTCATACACCTCCGCCACGTCCCCGATGCCCGTCAGCCCCGTCTGCTCCCAGGCCACATACCGGTCAAACGCCGTCAACGCCCCCCAGTAACTTGTGCTCGTCGGCAGATTCCCCGTGCTGGCCGTATGACACTGATAGTAAGTGTCGTTCGTCGGATAATAAACCTTGTCCCCCGCGATGTACGCCGTGCTCGCATCGTAATCATCCCCGCTGTAACTTGTCCCCGCCTCCGCCCACCGCGTGAGATCCGTATCCCCCTCACTGTCTGCTGGCGGATTCCCCGTCGTCGCCTTAAGCGCCAGGTAATACTTCTTCGTCTGATAAAAGAAAATGATCGTGCCATCATTCGAGTAAGCCGTCCCGCTCGCATACGCCGCCCGGAACAACCGCCGCTCCATCCGCATGTAAAACGGCCAGAAATTCGCCTGCACCGCCACCGTCAGATGCTTGTCCGCCCACTCCCGAAACCGCCCCCAATCCGTCGTATCCAGCCGAGCCACCGGGATGCCGGCCAAGGCTAAAGCCCCCCGCAACACCTCCGCATAATCTGTCGGCTGTACGTTCATTATCTAAATCTGGTAGGGCAAAGGTGCTCCTTTGCCCTTGCTAGTTTCCCTTCATCCGTAGCTCTTCACCCTTCGCTTGCTGCTGCTCGGAATCCCTGCATTCAGCACCTGGATCTTCGTCCCGCGCTCATGCACCGCGAACATCGGCTCCTTCTTCTTGAGCCACTCCACAAAATCTGCGTCATCAAACATCGGCCGCCCGTGCGCCATCTCGAAGTAGTTCCGCCAATACGGATCCACCACCATGCTCACCGGCCCGATCCCTTCCTTCGGCTTCGGCGTGAAATCGTCATACAACCGCTTCACCTTCTCCTGCCGGATGCGCGCCATCACCAGCTCCCGCGCATTCTCATCCGTCAACACATCCTTGATCCGCTGCCGCGTCTGCATCGGCAACGCCGTCAAATCCACCGATAGCTTCATTTCAATTCTTTCCCGGTAGGGACGGGTTTCACCCCGTCCCACGCTAATCCCCTCGTTGGGAAACGGGGCCGCCCGACCGGAGGAATGGGAACCGGACGGCCCCTGCAGGCCGGATGAAGCCTTGCGACTTCACCCGGCCTTAATGGTTGGCTACTGGCTCGCCTCCAGATCGTTCAGATCCGTGATGTGGAGATAGATCTCCACCACGCCGCTCGTCGCCTCGTTCAACAATGGCGAACCGCCGCCCGCCACCGTCAGGAAGGCATCAATGGCGTTCGCCGTGTTGTAGGCGTACGGCTGGCTGCTGGCCGCCGTCGTCTTGTAGATGATCTCGGTGCCATCCGCCGCGATCTCCGTTTGCGTGAGGAAACGATCCGTGTCCCCGTCATCGCCCACCTCCAGCAACAGCGAATTGATGCTCGCATCGCTGAAGTCAAAGGCCGTCGTGAGGTTGCTCCCCGCGAAACGCACCACCGTGCCCACCGGCACGTTGCCGCTCGTTGGGAAGATCTGGATCGTCTGCGTCGTCGCCGCCGCCGTCAGATCCGCATAGGTGAGCACCACCTTGTGTGTCGCCAGCAACAGCGTGCGCTCCTGCGGTGTCAGTGTCAGAATCTTCATAGTCTTATGTCCTTATTGGTTGATTGCTTGATTGCTCAATTCTTCACCACGTCACCGCTTAGCTCGCCGGCGCGTACTTGCCCTCACCACGAGGATTCTTGCACACCAGCATGATGATCGCGTCCATCGCGTACTCATAGCTGCCGCCCTTGAACTCCGGCTTGTACACCTTCGGCTTCTGATTCCAGCGCACCTCCCAGCGATCCCGGTGCAGGAAGTACCCGCGCCAGTTCTGGACGGTCTCGCTGCCGTCAATGGCCGCCAGCCAGTAGTTCAGCATCAGATCCACCGGGCCGAAGTCTGAGGAGTAACGCTCGATGCAGCGCTCCCACTCACGACCGCCCGACTTCTGCTGCACGATACCCGTCGCGCCCGTGCTCGTGCTCGAGGGGATGAACAGCGGGAAGTCCGAGAACTTCCGTTTCAGGCTCGCCCCCACAAACGCCGTGATCGGCGCCTTGCTCTTCGTGGTCTTGCCGATGCTCTGCAGGATGTTGCGGATCACGTCCTCCGTCAGCGAACCGCTGGCCGTGGTGTCCACACTGGCCGTCGGCGGCCGGAAATTGGAATCCACCGGATACAGCGTCTGCGCGCTCGTGCTCAGCCAGGAGCCCACCCCGCGGGTCAGGTAACCCTGCACCTCATTGCCCTCGCGGCCGTCCCAGTCTTCGAGGAAGTTCGCTTCCATGTCCGTCGCCATCTCCTTGAGACGCTTGGGAATGTCCTTCGCGAGCTGATCCGCCAGACCGGCCACATCGGAAACGTCTTGCGACAGCTTCGAGATGGAACCCGTCTTGTCGAACCACTGCACCAGCGCCTTCAGTTCGGCGCGACCCTCACCCACCGTCTTAAAGCCCGTCCAGGGCTTGCCGTCGATGTGCGAATTCTTGACCGGCGCATCGTAGCGCTCGGCCTGGTAACGGTAGAGGACGTTCACAGGCTTGTCGCCCGCCGGCAACCAGTCGAGGAAATTGGTTTCCCGCATTTCCACGTTGGTGATGAATTGGGCCCAGTCTTCCTGGTTACCCACCAAATTTTCGTATGTCAGCATGATGTAAATTCCGGTTCATGGAACCATCCTTTGCGCCGTGCTGCGGTGGCATCGCCCGATGCTTACCGTCAACCAGTCACTGCGCTGCCAAGAGCTGCCTTGGCCCACGCCTCTTTATCCTTCTGATCTCCGGTTTCCTGATACTTCTTGAGCAAGTCTGCGGTGCTGGTATTGCCGTTTGGCTGCTGCGGTTGCCGTGCGCTCGTGCCCGGCAGTTTCGTCGGCTTCGGTTTTGGAGCTGGCACCGGCGTCACCGCCCGGCCCTTCTCTTCCGCCATCTGCCCCGCCACATACCGCGCCACGATCAAGTCTCCATCTGGCTGGCTGCTCAATCCTGGGAAACGCTTCCGCATCTCCTGCGCCTGCTTGTACTCGGCGCTCTTGGGATCGTTCAGCCACGGATACGACTTGGCCGCCTTCTCGGTGGTGCTCTTGCGCTCGCCTTCCAGCTTCTGCTGAAATGTCGTCAGCGCCGTTGTCTTGCGCGCTTCCGCTTTCGCCAACTCCGTGCGATAACCCTCCAGCATCCGGCCCAGTCCCCGCTTCAGGCTGCGCTCATCGCTGCCTGGCGCGTTCAACTTCGCCCGCTGAAACAGTTCCAGCACCACCTCCGCCCCTTCATCCTCCAGCTTGTCCAGCAACGTCTGCGCGATGTTGATATTCTGCATCGCCTCAGACTCATGCTGCACCGCTTCCCGCACGATCGGATCCGGATGCTGCGTTGTTGCTGGGAGTGCTGGGCCCTTGCCCGCCTCCGGCTGCTGTTGCAACTTCGTCTCCAGCTCCGTCACCTTTTGCTTCAAGGATTCCGCCTCCTTGCGCAATTCGCGTTTCGCCTGGCGCAAACCCGTCACCGTGTCGATCGCGGATTTCGTCCAGCCTTTCTCATCGATCGGCTCATCGTCATCCGCCTCGGCAGCGTCAGTATCTGCACCTTCGGGAGTTTGATCGGCTTCG